>CDZP01006152.1_pt1 | contig 224916 bp, 233 predicted proteins | sample 554941 | NCBI WGS metagenome assembly CDZP01 (sample SAMEA3182064, study PRJEB8094) | gut metagenome | biome: human; feature: gut; material: Stool; isolation source: human stools | place: Canada | collected 2013-01-28
CGGAATGAATCCGCCCTCCGGCGAGATTTTGCCTCCGGCAAAATGCTCGGACGCCGCGCCGCGGCGTTCTGGAGCAGGATCGACACAGGCATCAATATGCCAGTTTCTCCGCCAGATAGCTCTTCAGCTGGTCGATAGGCAGCCGCACCTGCTCCATGGTGTCCCGGTCCCGGACGGTAACGCAGTTGTCACCAGCCTTATCCGCATCGCCCACGGTGTCGAAGTCCACCGTGATGCAGTAGGGCGTGCCGATCTCGTCCTCCCGGCGGTACCGCTTGCCGATGGAACCGGTGTCGTCAAAGTCCACCATCCAGTCCTTGCTGAGCTCCGCCTGGATCTCACGGGCCTTTTCGGAGAGCTTCTTAGAAAGGGGCAGCACCGCGCACTTAAAAGGCGCGATGGCCGGATGGAACCGCATGACGGTGCGGACGTCGTTCTTTTCTGCATCCACCACCTCTTCATCGTAGGCTTCCACCAGCAGGGCCAGGGTCATCCGGTCCGCGCCCAGGGAGGGCTCCACCACATAGGGGATATAGTGCTCGTTCTTCTCCTGATCGAAATAGGTCAGATCCTGGCCGGAGTGCTCCTGATGCTGGGTCAGGTCGTAGTTGGTCCGGTCCGCCACACCCCACAGTTCCCCCCAGCCGAAGGGGAACAGATACTCAAAGTCCGTAGTGGCCTTGGAGTAGAAACTCAGCTCCTCGGGCTCGTGATCCCGCAGCCGCAGATTCTCCTCCTTGATGTTCAGGCCCTTCAGCCAGTCGTGGCAGTACGTCCGCCAATACTGGAACCACTCCAGATCCGTGTCCGGCTTACAGAAGAACTCCAGCTCCATCTGCTCGAACTCCCGGATGCGGAAAATGAAGTTACCCGGGGTGATCTCGTTGCGGAAGGACTTGCCGATCTGGCACACGCCGAAGGGCAACTTCCGGCGGGTGGTCCGCTGGATGGCGGGAAAGTTGACAAAAATGCCCTGGGCGGTCTCCGGCCGCAGGTACACCTCGTTGGCGGTGTCCTCCGTGACGCCCTGGTGGGTCTTGAACATCAGGTTGAACTTGCGGATGTCGGTGAAGTCGCTCTTGCCGCAGCCAGGGCAGGGCACCTGGTTGTCCCGGATGAATGCCACCAGCTCCTCCTGGGTCATGGCCTCCACGTTCACGTCCATGCCGTGCTCCTGCACATAGCTCTCCACCAGCTTGTCCGCCCGGTGGCGCATCTTGCAGGCCTTGCAGTCAATCAGAGGATCGTTGAAGGTGGATACGTGGCCGCTGGCCACCCACACCTGGGGATTCATCAAAATGGCGGAGTCCAGTCCCACGTTGTAGGGATTCTCCTGGACGAATTTCTTCCACCAGGCCCGCTTGACATTGTTCTTCATCTCCACGCCCAGGGGACCGTAGTCCCAGCTGTTGGCAAGGCCGCCATAGATCTCACTGCCGGGGAATACGAATCCCCGGTTCTTACACAGGGCCACGATCTTCTCCATGGTCTTCTCGGTGTTTTTCATGTTCCATTCTCCTTTACGGCGGCCCGGACAGAAAAAACGCCCCGAGCCGGTTTTCGGCTCAGGGCGAACAATCAGTCCGTGGTTCCACCTGAATTCGCGCCTGGCTGACGCGCACTCTTCACCCGGTAACGGCGGGGACCGGCAGGGCATTTCCGCCCCGCGGCTCCAGGGTGCCTGTTCTTCCGCCTCCCCGCAAGGGCTCACACCAGCCGCCCTCTCTCTTTGCCGGGGTATGGGGGATACTTCTCCCTGTCACTGCCTTTTGGATATCGTGAGAACTGTATCACGTTTTCATCAGAATGTCAAGGCCGAGTCCCACAGAAGCCGCACCAGGCAGGGCACTCTCTCACCCGGACCCTGGTCTGATCCCTTATCCGAAGCGCAGAAAAAGGCCGCCCCATAGGGCGGCCTTTCCCAATTTACTTTTTCTCCCGATCGTAGGCCACGATCACCCGGCGGTTGGGCTCCGTTCCGGTGGAGTAGGTCGTCACATTGGGCACATCCTGCAGCGCCGTATGGATCACATGCCGCTCATAGGCATTCATAGGTTCCAGTGTCACGCTGCGGCGGTACTTGGTGACCTTGGCGGCCACCTTCCGGGCCAGATGCTGAAGACTCTGCTCCCGCTTTTCCCGGTAATTCTCCGCGTCCAGCTGCACCCTCACCCGGCCGCTGCCGCTGCGGTTCACCGCATAGCTGGTCAGCTGCTGGATGGCGTCCAGAGTCTCGCCCCGGCGGCCGATCAGTGCGCCCAGATTCTTGCCCTCCAGGATCACCTTGTAGCGGCCCTTCTCCAGCAGATAGATGTGGATCTCCGCAGCACTCTCCATCTGCTCCAGCAGGCCGGAGAGGAACTTACGGATGGCCTGGGCCTTCTCGTCATCCACTTCTTCGCCCAGTGTCTGCACGGGAGCGGACTGCCGGGTCTTCTCCTCCGGGGCGGGCGCCGGCGTCTCCGCCGGCTTGCGCTCCTGTCTGGGCGGCTTTTCCGCTTTGGGGGGCTTAGGCCGCTCTTCCTGCGGCTTCTCCTTGGGGGCAGGCGCGGGGGCGAGAACCTCCTCTTCCTCCTCCGGGCCGTAGCTCACCCGGACCTTGGCCGGGCAGCTGCCCAGACCCAGGAAACCGGACTTTGCTCGCTCCAAAATCTCAACGGACACATCGTCCCGGTCCAGGCCAAGCTGCCGCAGGGCATTCTGGATGGCCTCATCCTCGGTCTTGCCCGTTACATCAATAAACTGTCTCATGGCGTAACAAGCTCCTTACTGATCATCATAGCGGTCCTCCTTGTAGGACCGGCCGCGGGCATAGGGCCGGTCTCCCACACGGCCCGCTTCCGTGGTGCTGGTGGCCGCCTTTTTGGCCTTCAGGGCCTTGGCCTCCTGCGCCGCCTGCCGCTTTTCCTTCAGGCTCTTCTTCTGTGCGGCCTGCTGACGCTGCTGCTCCTGAAGCAGCTTGGCCTCCTCCATCCGCTTCTGGCGGTCCGCCTGGATCATCTCCTGCCGGGCGTCCTCCTCTTCCTGCAGCTTCTTGGTGTAGAACTTGCCCAGGACCATCTCCTGGATAATGGAGAACGCGCTCTGGGCAGCCCAATACACGCCCAGGGCGGCGGGCACGATGAAGGCGATGTAGATAGACATCAGAGGCATCATCCACATCATCATCTTGGTGGAGCCGTTGGCAGCCGCAGTCTGGGCGGACTGGCTCATGCTGACCTTGCTCAGCAGGAAGCTGAACACACCGGAAATGATGGGAATCAGAATCAGTCCCACCGCGGCCAGCGTGATGCCCGTGGAGAGGCTGCTGACAGCGCTCCAGGGCGTCTGGATCAGGTCAATCCCCAGGAAGTGGTAGTCGATGTTCACCCAGCCGGGATGCTCTGCAATGAAGTCGGGGAACTGGCTGTTAATGATGTTGGAAATGGCGATCTGCTCATAGCCGGGGCTGGCCACGATCTCAATGCCGGCGCCTTCAATCAGACTTCTGGCCGCATTCACTACCGCCAGACCGGCGTCCTTGCCGCCGAAGTTCATGAAGTAGACAATGGGCTCCCGGATGATATAGTACAGGGCCATCAGAATGGGCAGGGGCAGAAAGCTCCACAGGCAGCCGCTCATGGGATTGAAGCCCTCTTCCTGGTAGAACTTCTGCATCTCCTCCTGCATCTTCAGCTGGTTGTTGGCGTATTTCTTCTGGATCTCCTGCATCTTGCCGGACATGCGGCTCATCCGCACCATGCTCTTCTTGGACTTCATCTGGAAGGGCAGCAGGATCAGCTTGATGACCAGCGTGAACAGGATCAGGGACACGCCGTAGGACCCTGTCAGGTTGTAAAACAGCCGCAGCAGGGCCGCAAACGGGATACAAATTGCGTATCCGATGGTTGAAAACATAGATGCTTCCTCCAAATTGTAATGGGACCCGGGCTTTCAGCGCCCGCAGAGCGGAGCATTTCCGCTTTCGGCCTGTCCGCATTCCGCAGTGCCGGCTGACAGACGGCCGGACAGCAGCACAGGGTCCGGCAGAGGGGCTTGTCCCCTCCTCTCATGGGACCGGATCATATCCTCCCTTGTGAAACGGATTGCAGCGCAGGATACGCCGGAACGCCAGCCAGCCGCCCTTGAGGGCGCCGTACTTCTCAATCGCCTCCAGCGCATATTGGGAACAGGTGGGAATATACCGGCAGCAAGGCGGCCGGTACGGGGAGATGGCCACCCGGTAAAATTTCACCAGGGCCAGCAGGACCTTTTTCATCATGACCGGTCCTCCAGCAGCTCCAGCTTCCTGCAAAGACGCAGGAAGGTATCGTTCAGCTCCTTCCAGGAGGCAGTCAGGGTCCGTCCCCTGGCTACTAGAATCATATCGTACCCCTGGCGGAGCCGTCCGGAATTGAGCCGGTAGACCTCCCGCAGGCGGCGGCGGGCCCGGTTGCGGACCACCGCATGACCCAGCTTGACGGATACCGTCACGCCCAGGCGGTTGTGCCCCAGCCGGTTTTTCCGGCAGTAAAGCACCATCCCTCCGCCCACGGCGGAGGCGCCCTTCTGGTACAGCCGGCGGAACTCATAATTCTCTTTCAGGGTCACTGCCCGCTTCATGCTGCCACCTGCCTTCTCCCATTTGACACATCTGACACAAACTCAACGAGGGACGGAGGAATCACAGAATTCCCGCCGTCCCTGAAGACGTTGTTCAAGTGTCTCCCGCACGGTCCGTTTCTCAGTAGGACAGACGGGCGCGGCCCTTGGCGCGGCGACGGGCCAGGACCTTGCGGCCGTTGGCGGTTGCCATTCTCTTGCGGAAACCGTGGACCTTCTGGCCGTGCAGCTTCTTGGGCTGATAGGTACGTTTCGTTGCCATGTTGAGACACCTCCTGTCAGAATTGCGGCCCTTTTGAGGGCGGCACTTACTCGACACCGCCTAAAGGGCGGCGCAGTAAACAGATCAAGACCGCATGATCGCGGCGCAACCGATATTATACAGACTGTTTGAAAATATGTCAACTAAAACTTAAAAGTTTTGCGAAATTTCCGTATTTTTTTCTTTTTTCAGTTGCGATTCTCGAAAATTTCAAAATCTGGTGTCCCATGCTGTCCAAAGCCGCTATATCTTGTTGCCTGTGCAGGCGGATCTCCTTGGTTCTTATTATTAGAATAAGTGTTGTAATTTCCGGCTGTCTTTGGTATAATAAAGCGTACTGCCATGTCTATTTTTTACTAGAGAGAGGTGTTTCCTTTTGAATTCCGTCGCCGACGTGTGGGACAATGTACTATCCCAGCTGAAGGGCGAGCTCTCGGAGACCACCATCGCCACCTGGTTCGACGAATTGGAGGCTGTGGACATCCAGGGCAATACGTTTATCCTCCACTGTTCCAACGACTTTAAAAAAGGCTATATCGAGTCCCTGTTCATGAAAAACATCAAGGCCTCCCTTCACGACATTTTCTCCACGGATTTTGAAGTGAAGATTCTGGACGACCTGGATTACGCAGAGCTCAAGGATAACCGCCCGCACCGCCAGAGCGAGCGGTTCACTTCCGCGGAGTTCACATTCGAGACCTTCGTGGTGGGCCCTTCCAACAAGCTGGCTTATGCCGCCTCCGTCTCCGTGGCGGAGCATCCTGCTCAGAACTACAACCCCCTGCTGATCTACGGGGACTCCGGCCTGGGCAAGACCCATCTGATCTATGCCATCGCCAACGTCATCCGCCGGAACGATCCCCGGTCCAAGATCGCTTACGTGAAGGGCGACGACCTGACCAACGAGCTGGTGGATGCTATCCGGGAGGGTAAGACTGCGGAGATGCGGGAGAAGTACCGCCAGGCGGACCTGCTGCTGGTGGACGACGTGCAGTTCATCGCCGGCAAAAAGCAGACGCAGGAGGAGTTCTTCCATACCTTCAACACCCTGTACGAGTCCGGCCGGCAGATCGTCCTGACCTCTGACCGTCCACCCTCTGAGATGACCCAGCTGGAGGACCGCCTCCGCACCCGATTTGAGTGGGGACTGCTGGTGGACGTAGCGCCGCCGGATTTTGAGACGCGTCTTGCCATCGTGAAAAACAAGGCCGCCCTGCTGGGCATGGAGCTGCCGGACAAAATCTCCGCCTACATCGCCGAAAACGTCACCGCCAACGTCCGCCAGCTGGAGGGCACCATCAACAAGATCCTGGCCTACAAGGATCTGCTGGGCAACGACACCGACGAAGAAACCGTCACCCGGGCCATCCAGGACATGCTGCGCCGCAGCAACGAGTATGTCCCCACGCCGGAGGCCATCCTTGAGTATATCTCCAAATATTACAGTCTGGACGAGTCCGTGATCCGGGGCCAGCAGCGGGTGCGGGACGCGGTCTCCGCCCGGCAGATTGCCATGTACCTGATCCGCTCCATGACGAACCTCAGTCTGGATGAGATCGGCAAGGTCTTTGACAACCGGGACCACTCCACCGTCCTCTACTCCATCCAGCAAATCGAAAAGAAGATGAAGAAGGACGCTGCGTTTGCCGAAATGGTGAAGGAGATCAAGACGAATATCAACTCCAAGCGGTGACCAGATTTCTCCACATCTTCCGTGGAAAAGAAAAACTTCCCTGTGGAAAATGGTCTTTCAAAAAAGTCCGTGGAAAAATCCCCGGATCCTTCCACATCCCCTGTGGAGCCTCAAAATCCGACAGCGCAAGCCTTTCCCCGCCTTTTCCACAGCTTTTTTCCCTACGGCTGCTTTTTCTAAAAAATACATTTCTTTCTTTTTCAAAAGAGCGATTCCGACCCATATCTTCAAACCCCGACTAGAGAGGAAGTGCATGCATGAAATTCTCCTGTGAAAAGGCCCTTCTGCAAAGCGCCATCGCCGTCACCAGCCGCGCCGTGGCCCAGAAGAGCTCCATTCCCGCGCTGGAAGGGCTGCTGCTCCACGCGGACAGCCGGCTGACCATTTCCGGCTACAACCTGCAGACCGGCATCCGTACGAAGGTCTCCGCCGATGTAACGGAACCTGGCGAGATTGTTTTAAACGCCCGCCTCTTCGGCGACATCATTCGCCGGATGCCCGACGATGTGGTGGTTTTCACCGCGGATGACAAACAGCTGGTCCATCTCTCCTGCGGCGATGCGGACTTTGATATCCTGGGCCTCTCCGCGGCGGATTACCCGGAGCTGCCCATGGTGGAGGATGATTTTTCCGTCTCCATCCAACAGAAGCTGCTGCGTGCCATGATCGAGGAGACGGCCTTCGCTGTCTCCACCAATGAGAGCCGCCCCATCCATACTGGTGCCCTGTTCGAGATCACGGACCAGGGCCTGACTATGGTGGCGGTGGACGGATTCCGTCTGGCCATCCGGCGGGAGCCGCTGGAAAAGATCGACGGCGGCGCCTTTTCCTTTGTGGCGCCGGGCAGCGCCCTGGGCGAGGTGAAAAATATCTGTTCCGACGTGGAGGATCTGGCTGCCGTGACCCTGGGCAAAAGTCATATTCTATTTGAGGTAGGAGACACGGAGTTGATCTGCCGCCGGTTGGAGGGAGAGTTCCTGGATTATAAGAATGCCATCCCACGGAAGAATCCCATCTCCGTCATCGCAGATACCAAGGCCCTGATTGAGAGCATTGACCGCGTCAGTGTGGTGATCTCCGAAAAGCAGAAGAGTCCGGTCCGGTGCCTGTTTGACCACGACAAGGTGCTGCTCTCCGCCAAGACCGGAAACGGCGAGGCCAAGGATATCTGCCGCTTGTCCGGTGACGGCGGCGGGCTGGAGATCGGGTTCAACAACCGCTATTTGATGGAGGCTCTCCGGTACGCGCCGGCGGACACGGTGAAGATCGAGCTGAATACCGGCGTCTCCCCCGCCATCATCGTCCCCACGGAGGGGGAGGAAAACTTCCTCTATATGGTCCTGCCGGTGCGGCTGAAGAGCGCGGAGTGAGCAGATGGAGACGATCACGATTCACACGGAGTTCATCAAGCTCCAGGACCTGCTGAAATTCGCCAATCTGGTGTCCTCCGGCGGCGAGGCAAAGGAGCGGATCCAGGGCGGCGAGGTCACCGTCAACGGCGAGATCTGCACCATGCGGGGCAAAAAGATCCGCCCCGGAGACGATGTGGCCTTCCAGGGCGCCCATTATACGGTGGCCTATGCGGATTCTTGAGCTGGAGCTGCAGCATTTCCGCAACTACTCCGGCCAGCGGGTATCCTTTGACCCGGACTGCAATGTGATCTTCGGGGAGAACGCCCAGGGCAAGACCAATCTGCTGGAGGCTATCGTCTACCTCTCCTGCGGGAAATCCCCCCGGGCCAGGACGGACCGGGAGATGATTGCCTTCGATGCGCCCGCCGCTGTGCTGGAAGCCGGGATCTCCGCCCGAGACCGGGAGTTCCGCACCCGGGTGGAGCTGTACCGGGACCGGCGGCGGAAGATGTGGGTGAATCAGGTGCCTGCCAAAAACAGCGCCGCCCTGAGTCAGGTATACCACACCGTATTCTTCTGCCCGGATGACCTGTATCTGATCCGGGAGGGGGCCGCCGCCCGGCGGCGCTTCATGGACACCGCACTCTGCCAGTTGCGGCCGAGATACGCGGCCGCTCTGGCGGAGTACCACCGGCTCTATGACCACAAGACCCGCATTCTGCGGGACAGTGAGGAGCGGCCGGATCTCCTGGAGCTGCTGCCGGACTTTAACGAACGGATGGTTCGTTTCGGCGCAGTGCTGGTCCACTACCGCCGGCAGTTCGCGGAGGCGCTGAACCGCTATGCCGCTCGCCACCATCGGGAGTGCTCCGGCGGAAGGGAGCGCCTGGAGATCACCTATCAGACTGTTTCCTCCGTCACGGACCCGGCGGCGGAGGTGGAGGTCCTCACGGAGCAGCTCCGGGCCCACATGGAATCCCACCAGGGGGCGGAGCGGGCCTCCCGGATGTGCCTCTCCGGCCCCCACAAGGACGATCTGGTCATCACCATCGACGGCCGGGAGGCCAAATCCTACTCTTCCCAGGGTCAGACCCGCACCGCGGCTCTGGCGCTGAAGCTGGCGGAGCGGGAAATCTACCAGAACGCCACCGGCGAATACCCGGTGCTGTTGCTGGATGACGTTCTCAGTGAGCTGGATCCCCGCCGGCAGGAGTTCGTTCTCAACCGCATCGCGGGGGGACAGGTGTTCATTACCTGCTGCGAAGATGATCGGCTGCCGGTCCTTCTGGGCGGGAAGGTGTTCCATGTGAAACAGGGCGCCATCGGGTGAAGAACACCGCGACCAAGCGTGAGCGCAGGAGCCCTGCAGTACATCAGCTGTCTGCGGGAAGTGGATTTTCTCTTTTTGACAGCAGAAAACAGAGTGAAAGCAGGGAAAGGCAGAATGGACTGGATTTGGTATCATGCGCTGCCCCTCATTGTCTTTGGCGTCCCGCTCATTGGATTTCTGTGGGAGCTGCTGGTGGGGCTGCTCTGCCGGAAAAACTGCTGGCTGCTGTCTCTTCCGGTGCTGGCGGGCGCATTGGGACTGGCTCTCTGTCTGCTGGCACAGTCCTCCCTTTCGCTGTCCTTCCTGCTGGGGTTCTGGGCAGCTTATGGATGTGCACTCCTCTTTGGATGGAGCCTTTCCCAGTTGCGGACCACAGGGGATCTCCGCTGGAAAAAGTGGATATGCCGGGGAATGGCGCTGTGCTCCGGCGCGGCGCTGGCTGTCGGCTTCGGCGTACTGATCTTGCACGAGATGCGGGCGGCCAATTACACCATGGTGGAGGAAGTCATCAGTGAGGAAAATGCGCTGTCCGAGATCCCGGAGCTGGCCATTACGGATACGGACCGGAAGATTCTCTCCGCTCTGGAGGCGAGTTCTTCTGTTCAGGCAGCCATCGGCGAAGGGGATAAAGTCACAATTAACGGCTTGGTTCCGGCGGAACACGCGGATGTCCAGAAGATTTTGTCAGAATTTCTGGAGGAAGGGCAGTATCAGTTTTCCGAGGTCGGCACCATCGCGCAGTTCGGCGAAATCGGCACTTTGTACTATGATATTTTCGACCGGGAAGAGGGCATCAGGATCATTACAGAAAAGCTGAGTACCGGGGACTTTCGAAAGACAGTCGCCGTTTACAGCGGAGATCCAGAGGAAAAATTGTCCGTGGTCATTTATGAAAATTATGAAGGAACGTTCCAAAAGATAGTCCGGCAGCGCCTGTGGTTTTACGATTTACTCCAGGTTCCAGAGGGGGCATGAACGATGTACCTGCATATCGGCCAAAACGAAATCCTTCCCGACCGCCGGGTCATCGGCATCTTTGACCTGGACAAATGCAGTTACGGCAAGCGGACCCGGGAGTATCTGGCGGCCGCGGAGAAAGAGGGGGTGGTGCTGGATGTGTCCGGCGAGATCCCCAAGTCCTTCGTGGTGTGTGACCACCCCTATCACCGGCAGATCGTGTACCTCAGCCAGCTGAATTCCACCACCCTCCAGAAGCGGGCGGAGAGCGGAAACCTGGAATGAGTCAGGAGGAGGATCCCATGGCGGCATATACGACACTGGTAAACCTTCCCCACTTTTTATCCTCGTTCACATCCCTGGAGACAGGAGCTCTGGTGCTTTTTCTGGTGGCAGTGTTCACGGTGCAGCTGATCCTGCTGCAAAATTACAGCGGGCGCCGGAGATGGCTGCCGCTGATCCTGTGTGCCGCGGCGCTGCTGGCTTTGGAGCTTGGGATTCTGGCGGTAAAATACCTGTTCCTGTCCGTATTTTCCGGAGACGGCTGGTCCAGCCCTCTGCTTCTGGTGTACAGCGTGTTCCTTCTGCTACTGTATTTTGCCTGGGTGGCGCTGTTCGCCGCCCTCCTGGCTCTGCTGATATATCCCATTTTAAAGAAATTACGCATTTGATTCCAACTTACATGGTTCAGGGCAAGGAGAAACGGGCCGGAGGCGGCTCCGGCCCGGCTCTTCTTGCCTTGGAACGGATATGAATATCCTGAAAGGAGAACCTGCATGGCAGAAAATGAACTGTTGAACTCCACTGCGGTGGACACGGCCAACGAGTACGACGCATCGGAAATTCAGGTGCTGGAAGGCCTGGAAGCCGTCCGGAAGCGGCCCGGCATGTATATCGGCTCCACGTCCACCTCCGGCCTGCACCATCTGGTCTATGAGATCGTGGACAACGCCATCGACGAGGCACTGGCCGGCTACTGCACCGACATCCTGGTGCGAATCAACGAGGGGGACACCATCACCGTGGTGGACAATGGCCGTGGCATCCCCGTGGACATCCAGGCCCAGACCGGCAAGCCCGCCCTGGAGGTGGTGTACACCGTCCTCCACGCCGGCGGCAAGTTCGGCGGTGGGGGCTACAAGGTCTCCGGCGGTCTCCACGGCGTGGGCGCCAGTGTGGTGAACGCCCTTTCCGAATGGCTGACGGTCCAGGTCCACCGGGACGGACATATCTATGAGATGAAGTTCTCCAGGGGCAATGTGACCCAGCCCATGACCATTGTGGGAGATACAGACCACACCGGCACCACTGTCACCTTTAAGCCGGACCCGGAGATGTTCGAGGATACGGAGTACAATTACGATACCCTCCACACCCGGATGCGGGAGGAGGCGTTCCTGAACGCTGGCCTGTGCATCCGCACTGTGGACGCCCGCCCCGGACGGGAGCAGGAGGACAACATGTGCTTCGAGGGCGGCATCCGGGAGTTTGTTACCTGGCTGAACAAGAGCAAGGATGTGCTTCACAACGACGTGATTTACATGTCCGGAGCCCGAGAGGACTCCGTGGCGGAAGTGGCCATGCAGTATAACGACGGCTATAACGAGACGATCCTCTCCTTCGCCAACAACGTCCACACGCCGGAGGGCGGAATGCACGAGGAGGGCTTCAAGCGGGCTCTCACCAATGTGCTGAACGCCTACGGCCGGAAGATCAAGCTGCTGAAGGATGACGAGAAGGTCTCCGGCGAGGACTGCCGGGAGGGCCTCACCTGCGTCATTTCCGTCAAGCTGACAGAGGCCCAGTTTGAGGGCCAGACCAAGTCGAAGTTGGGCAACAGTGAGATCCGGACCCTGGTGAATAACATCGTCTCCGAAAAGCTGGAGATCTTCCTGGAGGAGAACCCCCAGGTGGGCCGGATGATCCTGGATAAGGCTCTCACTGCCAATCGGGCGAGAGAGGCCGCCAAAAAGGCCCGGGAATCCATCCGCCGCAAGACGGCTCTCGGCGGCGCCGCCATGCCGGATAAGCTGCGGGACTGCAATGAGAACAATCCGGAGCTGACGGAGCTCTATATCGTCGAGGGAGACTCCGCAGGCGGCTCCGCCACCCAGGGGCGGGATTCCCGGTTCCAGGCCATTCTCCCCCTGTGGGGCAAGATGCTGAACGTGGAGAAGGCCCGGGCAGACAAGGTCTACGGCAACGACAAGCTCCAGCCCGTCATCACGGCCCTGGGCGCGGGCATCGGGGATGAGTTCGATCTGAACAGGCTCCGGTATCACAAGGTCATCATCATGGCCGATGCCGATGTGGACGGCGCCCATATCCGTACTCTGCTGCTGACCTTCTTCTTCCGCTTCATGCGGCCCCTGATCGAGGAGGGCTATGTCTACTCCGCCGTTCCGCCCCTGTATAAGCTGACCCGTGGCAAGACCACCCGAGTGGCCTTTGACGACATCCAGCGGGAGAAGATCGCCGCCGAGATGCGGGGCGACAACCCCAACGCCAAGATCGACATCTCCCGGTTCAAGGGCCTGGGTGAGATGAACCCCCATGAGCTGTGGGAGACCACCATGGACCCCACCACCCGGACGCTCCGGCGTATCACGCTGGATGACGCCGTGGCCGCGGACGAGACCTTTACCATCCTGATGGGCGAGAAGGTGGAGCCCCGGAAGGAATTTATCGAGCGCAACGCCCAATACGCGGTCAATCTTGACTATTGATCCGTAGGGCGGCTGCCCTCGGCCGCCCGTCCGATCAGATATGCCTTTGCGGGCCGGCGAGGGCGCCGGCCCCTACAAAAAGGAGATACGATACATGAGCAAAAAGCCCCAATACGATCCTGAGGAGATCCGGTACCCCGAACAGAAGATCGTGGAGTCACCGCTGGTCCCCGAGATGGAGAAATCCTACATTGAGTACGCCATGAGCGTCATCGTGGGCCGGGCTCTCCCTGACGTGCGGGATGGCCTGAAGCCCGTCCATCGCCGGATCCTCTACGCCATGTACGAGGATGGCCTCACGGTGGACAAACCCTTCAAAAAGTCCGCCACCTGCGTGGGCGACGTGCTGGGCCGGTACCATCCCCACGGCGACGCCAGCGTCTATGACGCTCTGGTCCGCCTGGCTCAGGATTTCTCCATGCGCTATCCCCTGGTGGACGGCCACGGCAACTTCGGGTCCGTGGATGGCGATCCCCCGGCGGCCTACCGGTACACGGAGGCCCGGATGTCCCGGCTCTCCGACGAGATGCTGCGGGATATTGAAAAGGACACTGTGGACTGGGACCCCAACTTCGACGAGACCCGCAAGGAGCCCCGTGTCCTGCCCTCCCGGTTTCCCAATCTGCTGGTGAACGGCTCCAGCGGCATCGCGGTGGGCATGGCCACCAATATCCCGCCCCACAACCTGCGGGAGGTGATCGGCGCCTGCATCTGCGTGCTGGACAATCCGGAGGCTCAGCTCAGTGATCTGATGCAGTACGTCAAGGGGCCGGACTTCCCCACCCGGGGCATCATCATGGGTCGCAGCGGCATCCGGCAGGCCTATGCCACCGGCCGGGGCCGGGTGGTGATCCGGGCCCGGCATGAGTTTGAGGAGTTCGGCAAGGACCGCACGCGCATTGTCATCACCGAGATCCCCTACCAGGTCAACAAGCGTATGCTCATCAAGAGCATGGCCGACCAGGTGGAAGACAAGCGTCTGGACGGCATCTCCGACATCCGGGACGAGTCCGACCGGGACGGAATGCGCATCGTCATCGAGCTGAAGCGGGACGCCAACCCCCAGGTGGTGCTGAACCGCCTGTTCGCCCAGACCCAGCTGCAGACCAGCTTTGCCATCAACATGCTGGCCCTGGTGAATAACCAGTCTCAGCCCAAGATCCTCTCCCTGCGCCACATCATTGACGAGTATCTGGCCTTCCAGGAGGAGGTCATTATCCGCCGCACCAAGTACGACCTGCGCAAGGCCCAGGAGCGGGCCCACCTGCTGGAGGGTCTGCTGGTGGCTCAGGACAACATCGACGAGGTTATCAAAATCATCCGCAGCAGCTACGACAACGCCAAGGAGAACCTGATGTCCCGCTTCGGTCTGGACGATGTCCAGGCCCAGGCCATTCTGGATATGCGGCTGAAAGCCCTTCAGGGCCTGGACCGGGAGAAGCTGGAGGCGGAGTACAAGGAGCTGGAGGAAAAGATCGCCTACTTCAACCAGCTGCTCTCCTCCGGCGAGCTGCTGCGCAAGGTGCTGAAGGAGGAACTCCAGGCCATCTCCGACAAATTCGGCGATGACCGGGTCACGGAGATCCAGGATGTGGAGGATGAGATCGACATCGAGGACCTGATCGAGGAGGAGCAGTGTGTCTTCACCCTGACCCAGGCGGGCTACATCAAGCGGACACCTGCCAGCGAGTACACCGCCCAGTCCAAGGGCGGCATGGGCAAGAAGGGCATCACCACCCGGGAGGAGGACTACGTGGTGGATGTGTTTACTGCCTCCACCCACGACTATATCCTCTTCTTCACCGACACCGGCAAGGTCTACCGGAAGAAGGGGTATCAAATCCCCGAGTCCGGCAAGGCTGCCAAGGGGACCAACATCGTCAACATCCTTCAGGTGGAGCAGGGCGAGCGGATCCAAGCCATGATCCATACCCGGTCCATTGAGGACGACGGCCGCTTCCTCTTCATGGTTACCCGGAACGGCACGGTGAAGCGCCTGCCGGCCAATACTCTGAAGAATCTGCGGAACAACGGCATCCGTGCCCTGCGGATGGAGGAGGGTGACCAGCTGATCGCTGTCCGGGAGACTGACGGCAGCCAGAAGATCCTCATCGCCACCCATGACGGTATGGCAGTCTGCTTTGACGAGAACGATGTGCGGCCCATGGGCCGGGACGCCGTGGGTGTGCGGGGTATCCGCCTGCGCCAGGGCGACTACGTGGTGGGCGCCGCCCGTGCCAAGGCCAATCATGCGGTGCTGGCCATCACGGAAAACGGCTACGGCAAGCAGACGCCGGTGGAGGACTATCGGATCACCAACCGGGGCGGCCTCGGCATCAAGAACTACATGGTGACGGACAAGACCGGCCCCGTGGTGGGCATCAAGGTGGTGGACGGCACGGAGGACCTGTTGCTGGTGACCCAGGCAGGCATTCTGATCCGCACCCCGGTGGACAGCATCCGCACCGCGGGCCGGGCCACTCAGGGCGTCATCGTCATGCGGTTCAAGGAGGAGGGGGATCACGTGATCTCCCTGGCGCTCACAGACCATGAGGAGGGCAGCGCCGAGGCCGAGGAATAAGGCCGTCCGGAGCCGGGGCGAAAACGCTTCTGCCGGAATGTTTATCAGAACACAGGGGGAGCTGTTCCCGAGGAGACGGCTCCCCCATTCAAAACCATCTTCCAAAAGGATTTCATGATGAAAACAGTCACCATCTACACCGACGGCGCCTGCTCCGGCAATCCGGGCCCCGGCGGCTGGGGCGCGATTTTGATGTACGGCCCCCACAGCCGGGAGCTCTCCGGCGGAGAGGCCGCCACCACCAACAACCGCATGGAGCTCACCGCCGTGATCCAAGCACTGTCCCTGCTGAAGGAGCCCTGCATCGTGGACCTCTGGTCCGATTCCAAATATGTGATCGACGGGCTGGAGAAGGGCTGGGCCAAAGGCTGGAAGGCTAGGGGCTGGAAAAAAGCTGACAAGAAGCCCGCCCTGAATCCGGATCTCTGGGACAGGCTGCTGGCCCTGACAGAGGTTCATTCCATCCGTTACCATTGGGTCAAGGGCCACGCGGAGAATGCGTACAACAACCGCTGTGATGAGCTGGCGGTGGCGGAGAGCCAGAAATACAAGTAGTATGTCTTCTGTACCCCGCAGAACGGGGCAGGCGCCGTACAAGCGGTTCGACGACGGCAAAGCCACGGCGGAGTCGGAATTTCCTCCCGCCGGGCAAATCAAAAAAATAGGTCCCCCACCGGCTCTGCCGGGCGAGGGACCATGCGGAGAGCGCATACAGCAACCACTGTGATGAGCTGGTGGCGGCCGGAGATCCTGATAGCCCCCGCTTCCTTCTCATGGGGAGAAAAAGTGAGAAAAACAGACCTATCTTCCAAAAAAAGACAAGTTTTTCTAAATTTTTCCGCTGTTTACGAAAACAGAAAAAAACATTCACAATCTGTTCATAAGAAAAACATAATTTAGAAAAAATTTTCGGATATCTTTATAATCAAGCAAAGGGTCCTCCCAAACCCGATGCGTTTTCTCCCTCCTAAAAACACACACAGCACAAAGGACCGCCATATGGCGGTCCTTTGTGTGTTTACGGCTGGATCAGCTCCTTGCTGAGATGGACGATGAAGTCCTGCACATTGGTGACGATGCCCCGGGCGGAGAGGCTTCCCCGGTCACTGAGTTTGTTCACGGCAAATTCTGAGATATCCACGCAGTAGAAATACACCTGCCGCACGGTTCCATCTGCCAGCACCCGGTAGGAGGGGGTCATGTTTCCGGCGGCGATGGTGTGGAGGGCAGTGGCCATGCAGATCACCGTGGTGGCGGAGCGGATCTCTGCCCGCATGGCGTCCTGAGCGGCATAGACGTCTGCCAGCACCGGCGGCAGAGGCCCGTCGTCCCGGATGGAGCCCGCCAGTATGTACGGGACGCCGTGCCGTTCGCAGGTGTGCAGAATGCCGTTTTCGATCTGCTCCGCTTTCAGAAAGGCGGGAATCGATCCGTGGAGCCGCACCCGGTTAATGGTGTCCAGATGGTTGTAGTGCCCGTTGGGCTGACTTTCCTGCGTGTAGATGTTCTGCCCCAGGGCAGTGTTGAGGTAGGCTGCCTCCAGATCATGGGTGGCCAGCGCGTTGCCCGCCAGCACGGCATGGACAAAGCCGCCTGCGATGAGCCGGGAGAAGGCGTTGCGTGCGTCGTGGTCAAAGGCGAAGGCGGGCCCCATCACCCAGACTACCTTGCCGTGGTCCCGTTCGTGGCGCAGCAGTTCATAGAGCTCGTCATAGTCCCGGGAAAAGGCGGTCTCCCGGGAGCGGCCCTGCCGGAAGGCAAACACATCTCTGGCAACCCGGCGCTCCCGGAAGCCGTCCGGGTGGACGAGGATCCCCTCCTCTCCCTGTTCTGTGCGGCCGACGGCCACCAGATCTCCCTGCCGCAGGCGGCGGAATTCCCGGACGTCGATGCGGCCCCGATCCCACACAGCCACGCAGTCCATCCGGCTCTCCCGGGCCAGATGCCACTGCCCTGCGATTTTGAAGTATTCCGGAAAGATGCTCATGGCGTGGAAATTCTCCGGCGCCACGCCGTCCCGGGGCGCCGGGCGAAAGACGGCGTCCGGTGCGTTTTCCAGTGCGGGTGTGGAAAAGACCGGCGGAAAATAGGGGCGCAGCTGAAACGGCATAATGGCGTTCCTCCTTTGAAAGATGGTGCCGCTGTTCCACCCGGATGCAGAGAAGAAAAGCCCGGGGACCGCTCCTCGCAATACCTGCGGAGCAGTCTCCAGGCCCATCGGCATTCCCATCCGGCAAGAGGGCGCGGGAGGTTTGATTGCATTCAGAATATCAGAATGCCGCCAAAAAAACAAGGCCCTTTCTTGTAAATCCGGGCCGCCGGGTGTAGAATATCCAACATACAGGTTTTTCCTTCAAGGAGGCTTTTCAACATGAGAGACGGTTTTATCTCCGTGGCCGCAGGCACCCCCAAAATCCGGGTGGCGGACTGCCGCTATAACGCGGAACAGATTTTTACCCTGATGCGGGAGGCGGACAAGCAGGGGGTGAAGGTGCTGGCTCTTCCGGAACTGTGCCTCACCGGCTACACCTGCGGAGATCTGTTCCTGCAGGACACGCTGCTCCGGGGCGCCGAGGAGGGCCTTCAGACCATCCTGGAGGCTACAAGAAATCTGGAGATCGTGACGGCCCTTGGCCTGCCCGTGTGGGACAAATGGGACAACAAATTGTATAACTGTGCGGCTATTATACAAAAAGGAGAGATTTTGGGGCTGATTCCCAAGGTCTATCTGCCCAATTATGGGGAGTTTTATGAGCAGCGGTGGTTTGCATCCGGCAGCGGCGTGGAGCACGGGATTGAGCTGTGCGGGCAGCATGTGAGTCTCTGTACGAACCAGACCTTTGCCTGCGACACCATGCCCAACTTGGTGATCGGCGTGGAGATCTGCGAGGATCTGTGGGCCCCGGCGCCGCCCTCTGTGGAGCTGGCCCGGAAGGGCGCCACCGTGATTCTGAACCTCTCCGCATCCAATGAGCTGGTGGGCAAGGCGGACTACCGCCGCTCCCTGGTGACAGGCCAGTCCGCCCGGCTGATGTGCGGTTATGTGTACGCGGATGCCGGAGAGGGAGAGTCCACCACCGATGTGGTGTTCACCGGCCACAATATGATCGCGGAAAACGGTACCCTGCTGGCGGAGCGGCGGTTCGCCACCGGACTCACCGTCAGCGAGATCGATGTGGATCGGCTGATCCATGACCGCCGCCGGACCAACACCTTCACCTTCGGCAAGGAGCCGCCGGAGATCTGGCGGTGCGGCTTCACGCTGCCGGTGGAGGAGACCCGGCTCACCCGGTACGTCTCCCCATCTCCTTTCGTGCCGGAGGATGCCGCGGGCCGGGCGGAGCGGTGTGAGGAGATCCTGCGGATCGCCTCCCTGGGTCTGAAGAAGCGGCTGGAGCACACCGGCGCCAAGACGGCGGTGGTGGGCCTCTCCGGCGGGCTGGACTCCACCCTGGCCCTGCTGGTCACGGCCCTGGCCATGGGGATGCTGAACCGGCCCGCCAGCGACATCGTGGCCGTCACCATGCCCTGCTTCGGCACCACTGCCCGGACGAAGTCCAATGCGGAGCTGCTGGCGGAGCGGATGGGTGCCACGCTGAAGATCATTGACATCTCCCAGGCGGTGCGGCGACATTTTACCGACATCGGACAGAGCATGGAGAACCATGACGTCACCTTTGAAAACGGCCAGGCCCGGGAGCGGACCCAGGTCCTGATGGACATTGCAAACCAGACCGGCGGCCTGGTGATCGGCACGGGAGATCTCAGTGAGTTGGCCCTGGGCTGGTGCACCTACAATGGCGACCACATGAGCAACTACGCCGTCAACTGCTCCATCCCCAAGACCCTGGTGCGGCATTTGGTGGCCTATCTGGCCCGGGACAACGCGGAGAAGGACGAGGCCCTCCATGACGTGCTGGAGGATATTCTGGACACCCCTGTCTCCCCGGAGCTGCTGCCCGCTGTCCAAGGGGAGATCAGCCAGCGGACCGAGGATCTGGTGGGGCCCTATGAGCTACACGACTTCTTCCTGTACTACATGCTCCGCTGGGGCTTCCCGCCCCGGAAGATCTACCGTCTGGCGCTGTATGCCCTGGGGAAGACCTACACCCCGGATGTGATCCTGAAGTGGCTGAAGACCTTCTACCGCCGCTTCTTCTCTCAGCAGTTCAAGCGCAGCTGTCTGCCGGACGGCCCCAAGGTAGGCTCTGCGGCACTCTCCCCCCGCGGCGACTGGCGGATGCCGAGCGATGCTTCCGCGGCACTGTGGCAGGCAGAACTGGAGACACTGGAGTCAGTGCATTTTTAACAGTATGTGGAAAGCGGACCAGGGCGACGGCTATACAGCCGGCGCTCTGGTCTTTCTATGCGTATACAGATAAACACGGACAGGCAGCATGAACTTTCGCAGTTCTTGACAGATTCTCCCCCCTCCCATTAAAATAGAAGAAAAATTGTTTGAAAACGGAAAGGAAGCACACGATGGAAGAATCTCTAGAACATATCCGGGAGAGCGCGGAGACACGAATGAGGAAGAATGCCTTCATGCTCCATAACTATATCGAGCTGGAACGCGTGGAAAAAGACCGGGCGGTCTTCAAGCTGGACATCCGCCCGGAGAGCTGCAACCCCTATGGGCTGATTCATGGCGGCGCCATCTACACCCTGGCGGACAACGCCACCGGCGCGGCGGCCCACAGCGACGGGCGGTATTACGTCACACAGACCAGCGCGCTCCACTTCCTGCGCAACCAGGCCACAGGGACGGTGCGGGCCTCTGCTTGGGTCCGGCACCGTGGAAAGTCCACGGTGCTCACCGCTGTAGACATCACTGGAGAGGGCGGCAGGCTGCTGGCCACGGGGGAATTCACCTTCTTCTGCGTAGACAAGGCGCTGATGGACCAGAAGGCGGGCGCTGAGCAGAAATAAGAGAGATGCGGGAGAGGGCGAACCCCTCTCCCTTTTTTCCCAAATACTGTGGAAAACCGGGCTGTCATATCTCCGCCCGCCGCCGCATAAGGTTGTCCCAGAGGTGAGGCGATATGAAGAGGCCGGTTTTTCCAGGCCCGTTTAGAAGAGGGCTCCGGCGGCTGGGCGCAGCCGGGCTGGCGGCCGGGACCCTTTGGGCGGTTGTGGTCACCGCCGGAAGCGACAGCGCGTCTGCAGCCTGGGCGGCCCTGCGGGCGGCGTCTCCGCTGGCGGCGCTGAAATGGGAGCTGGGGGACCTGTGGGCGGACGATGACCTCTCCCCCGCCGCGGTGATGACGTTGGGAGAGTCTCCCCTGCTGTTGTCCGCCCGGGCGGCTGTGGCGGAGCTGTGGTCCACCGAGCGGACGGAGGAATCCGGTGCGGACGGCCGGGAGGAGACTGTCACGGAGCCGGTGGAGGAGACGCCGCTGGAGACCACGGGAGAGACGGACAACGGCGTTCCGGCCAGAACACTGGTGCCTACGGACCCCAGCGGCTATACGGTCTGCGGCCGGTCCTACATCTCCAACAGCACGGACCACGCCCTCACCGTCACGGAGCTGTCGGAGCCCTTTGACGCCCGGCTCGCCGATGGGGAGCCTCAGATTCTGATCCTCCACACCCACGGCAGCGAGGCCTACACCCCACCCCCGGGCACGGACATCGTCTGGTCCGGCAACTACCGCACTACGGACTCCCGCTACAACGTGGTGGGGGTGGGAGACGAGATGGCGGAGGTGTTCACCGCCGCCGGGATCTCCGTCCTCCATGACCGGACACTGTACGACTACTCGTCGTACAACGACGCCTATAACAACGCCCTGGCGGCCATTGAGACCTATCTGGCGGAATACCCCTCCATCCGCTTCATCCTGGATGTCCACCGGGACGCCATCGGCGACGCGGAGGGCAATCAGTACAAGGTGATCTCGGAGATCGACGGGGTGGGCACCTCCGCCCAGATGACTCTGGTGATGGGCAGCGACGGCAGCGGCCTGGCTCATGAGCACTGGATGGAGAATCTGAAACTGGCGGTGGCCCTTCAGGACAATATCTTGCAAAGCTATCCCACCCTGATGCGGCCGATCCTGCTGCGGAATTCCCGCTATAACCAGCACGCCACCACCGGCTCCTTGCTGGTAGAGGTAGGGGCCGCCGGCAACTCTCCGGAGGAGGCCGCCCTGGCGGGCCGCCTGTTCGCCCAGCAGATGGCGGACTATCTCATTGATCTGGGCAAGTGACAGAGGCGGTCCTGCGGAGAGCAGGCCATCCGGCCCCGGTCCGACGGCAAAAGCCCCGTCCGTTCGGACGGGGCTTTTTGCTTTGAAGGCTCAGGACTCCTCCGCCAGGGGGAAGGACACCACAGCGGTGAACAAGTCCGCCAGCGTCTCCACGTGGAAATCTCCGCCGCAGGCCTCGGTAAAGGAGCTGGCGATGGAAAGGCCCAAGCCGCTGCCGCCATCGGTACGGCTGGCGTCGCCCCGGACGAACCGGGCCGTCAGGTCCACGCCTGTGGGCAGCTCCTCCCGGGAGGTGTTGCGCAGGCTGGCCTCCGCCCTGCCCACCTCGGTCTTTAAGGAGAGGTAGACCCGGCTTCCCGCCAGGGCATATTTCAGGGCGTTGTCGATGAGGTTCTGAAACACCCGGTACAGCCGCCGGCCGTCAGCCGTGATCATCACCGGTATCTCCGGCAGCTCCATCCGGAAGGTCAGCCCGCTTTGGGAGATGGGCCCCTCCAGGTCCGCCAGGGTCTGCCGCAGGAGCTTGGCAAAATCCAGCCGCTCCAAGTGGACCGGCAGCTGGCCGGAGGCGGCCTTGCTGACCTCGAACACATCCTGGACCATCACTGCCAGCCGTCGGGCCTTCTCGTCGATGATCCGGGCGTAGTCCGCTGCGGCCCCCTCCAGGGGCTCCTGCCGCAGCAGTTCCGCATAGGAGAGCACAGAGGTCAGGGGCGTTTTCAGGTCGTGGGACACGTTGGAGATCAGCTCTACCTTCATCCGTTCGCTGCGGGTCTGCTCTGCCAGGGCCCGGTGCAGGCCCGCCTGGATGTCGTTCAGCTGCTCCGCGGTCTGATGCAGGTCTGCGTCCGCCGGCAGGTCCAGGGGCGTTTCCAGATCCCCGTCCCGGATGGCCGTCACTTGGTCCGCCAGCAGGCCGATATCCCGGACCAGGGTCCAGTCCCGCCGGATCCAGAAGATTTCCAGGCCCCCTATCAGCGCAAAGGCGGGAACAAAAACGCAGATCACAGTCAGAAAAGAGTTCCAAAGCATTTCATACACAGGGACACAGCAGAGAACAGCTGTAAGCATAATGGCCCACAGTGCAAGGTTCCGCACCAGAGACCGCCGCCGGAGCCGCTTCTGCACCGGCAGCTTCAAGTCTCTTGCCAAGAATGCGTTTTTCAGCCCCCTCAACAGACTCCGCCGCTGCTCCCTTTCCGTGTTTTTCCGGGTGATGTGCCGCAGCCACAGCGCCCACACCAGCGCCAGCAGCGCCGGGGCATTGGCGGGCAGCAGCGCCGCCAGCCGCAGGGCGTCCGTCACGGTCGGACCCACCCAGCCGTAATACCAGAATTCAAAGGGAGAGTAGCCGCCGAATCCTGTGGAGAACACCATGGAGAGGACTGCCAGGGCAGCCGCCAGCCACCAGATCTCCCCGGGCACGCGGCGAGTGAGAGCGGCCAGCTTTTTCTCCGCCTTCCGCCGTTCCGCCCGCAGGAGACGGGTACTCACCAGATACGCAATGCCGAGCACACACAGCACTGCCCGCAGCAGGTAGAACTTCTGCATCCCCTGGATGCGCTGATACAGGCTGTAGAGATCGTTAGCGGGGCGGGACGCCCCGCCGCTGTTCGGCTGGAGATAAGGCACCGGCTCCTCCCGGACGGCCATGTAGACGGTCACATCCGCCGCGTCCTCCCCGGCCGTGAAATTCTCATAGCCGGGGACGTCCCACAGGGAATCCTCTGTAAAAAATCCATCGCCGTAAACGTCCACTGGCTCTCCATCCTTGGTGATGGTGACTGTACCGTTCTGGAAGGTCAGCAGAAAGTTGTAGCCCTCCGGCACGGCCCAGCTGGAGGAGAGGATCATATTCGCTGGAGCATTGCTGTAATAGGAGTCCTCCCCCGATCCCTGGACCCGGTAGAGGAGATTCTTGTCCTCTGCATAGGAGGCGTCTGGCGCCTCCTCTTTCGGGGTTGCTATATCTTCTGTGGCAGTGTCCGTGGATCCCCACTCGTACCAGGTGATGCCAGCACTGGACACGACGTAGGTATCCCCGGAAGCAGTATCCCACCACTCCAGGTCGCTGCCAGTGGCCATAGCCAGAAAGGCCCGCAGCCGTTGGGCCACCTCCTGCCGGAAGGCTGGGGTCTCCTGCCAGTCTGTACTCCACCATCCGCTGCCGAAGGAGCCGCTGTCGACCCCGCTGGCCAGGCGGCCCGCCGTCTGTCCCAGGCTCCCCAGCACCAGGCTCACGCCCAGTACCAGGGCCGCCAGTCCGGCCGCCGCCCGCAGCCTGCCGCAGGTCTTTCCGGAGACGCGGACCTTCGCCACGCCCGGGGCGTCCTCCACCCCCTTCAGAGCCTCCCGGACCTCCCCGGCCACAAGTTGTTCCAGACCTTCGTCAGGTCCCGTGCTGTTCCATTTTGTATCCAATGCCCCACACCACCTTGATGTAATCTGGCTCCTTGGGATTGAGCTCGATTTTTTCCCGAATGCGCCGGATGTGGACCATCACCGTGTTTTCGCAGGCGTAGGCCGCCTCCCCGTCCCACACCCGGCGGTAGATCTCCTCCGCCGGGAAGATGCGGCCGGGGTTACGCATCAGCAGGTCCACGATCTTTGTCTCCGTGGCGGTGAGCTTCACCGCTTCCCCATCCGCCCGCAGTTCCCGGCGGTCCGGGTCGTAGGTGAGGCGCCCGTTGACGATGAGGCCCTGCCGCTCCTCCGCGTGGACGTCCCCCAGCAGGGTGTACCGCCGCAGCTGGCTCCGGACTCTGGCCGCCAGCTCCTGGGGGTTGAAGGGCTTGGTCACATAGTCGTCCGCCCCCATGGAGAGGCCCAGGATCTTGTCCGTGTCCTCACTTTTGGCGGAGAGGACGATCACCGGCAGGTTCCGCTTTTCCCGGATCCGCAGCAGAGCGGACAGCCCGTCCAGCTTGGGCATCATCACGTCGATGAGGATCAGCCGCACCGCCGGGTCCAGGGCCAGATCCAGAGCCTCCATGCCGTCATAGGCCCGCAGGACCCGGTAGCCCTCCCGCTCCAGGGTGATGGCGATGGCCCCCACGATCTCCGGATCGTCGTCTACCACCAGAATGCACGCGTTCATCTCGATCCCTCCTTGAGCTGATTGTAGCATACCAGGGAATTCTTACAAACACCCGGAGAAATTTCTTACAGATTTCTTACGGTTTCAAGCGGCACAAAAAAAGGGCCCTCCCGGGAAGGAAAGCCCTTCTTTTCAATGGCTCACTTTTTCAGCGGCATGGAGAAGAGGAACCGGGTGGAGGCCTGGTCGCTCTCGGCCTTCAGAGTTCCCTTGTGCTCCGTCGCAATGGAGGCGGCGATGGGCAGCCCCAGGCCGAAGCCGGACTGCTCCCCCCGGGAGGCGTCCGCCCGGTAGAATCGCTCGAACAGGCGGCCCAGCTGGTCCGGTGGGATGGGATCGCCGGGGTTGGATACCAGCAGACGGGCCTGCCGGTCTGTGCGCCGCAGGGTCAGGCTGATGGTACCCCCCGCCTGCCCATACTTGATGGCGTTGTCCAGCAGGACGCCGATCAGCTGGCGCAGTTTGTCGGCGTCGCCGGTGACGGTCACGTCGGGGGTGATGTCGCTCTCCAGGGGCTTTCCCGCCTCAAAGGCCACCGGCTCAAAGGCCAGTACGCAGTCCGTGGCCAGGTCGGAGAGCGAGACCTCCCCCATCACCGCCGTGGGAACCGCATTGTCCGCCCGGGCCAGGGTCAGCATCTCCTCCACCAGGGACTTCATCTGTCCGGCCTCGGAGCGGATGTTGTCCGCCCACCGGGCCGGGCGGTCCTCCAGCGGCGCCGCCTCCAGCAGTTCCGCATTGGAGAGGATCACGGTCAGCGGCGTCTTCAGCTCGTGAGAGGCGTCGGAAAGGAACTGCCGCTGCTGCTGCCAGGCTTTTGCCACCGGGCGGGTGGCCCACCGGGCCAGCAGGATGGAGACGCCCAGAAGCAGCAGCAGCGCCGCCAGACCGATTTGCAGATAGGAGCCCATGATCTCCTGCAATGTGGCCTGCTCCATGGACATGTCCACAAAGGCGATGCGCTCGTATAGTCCATAGTCCCGGCGCAGATACCGCAGGCCGTAGCTGTGGATAGTGCCCTCGGGCCGGTTCTGCTGGAGACAGTCGGTAAGAATGGTCTGCAGCTCCTGTGTGTCCTGCAGATTGGAATAGGTCCCGCCTGTGACAAAGGCCTCGTAGATTCCGCTGCGGTCCCAGAGATTCACCGTGAAATAGGGCAGCAGAACGTCTTCCCCGCCCCGGTTGAGCCCCAGATCCGGCCGGCCGCTGGGAGTGTCGTCCTCCATGACCCGCTGGAGCACCTGATGGCTGATGACCTCGATGTTCTGCTTGGCGGAGAAAAACACAGCCGTGAATACCACGCCCAGTACCGCGGTCACCAGAATCATGCACATGGCCACGAATTTGATCTGCAATTTTCGGATCATGGGAGGATCGCCCCCTTCCTGTCGAAAACTCTGTGGAAAAGTGGAAAAATGTGGACTTTGTGGAAAACTACGCCTCCTCAGGCGCTTCCAGGCAGTAGCCCACCATGCGGATCGTGCGGATCTTCACCTGGGAGTGGAGATGGTCCAGCTTCTTCCGCAGGAAGGAGATGTAGACCTCCACATTGTTGTCCTCTGCGTCGGACTCATAGCCCCAGACCTTCAGCAGCAGCTTCTCCTTGGTGATGACCAGCTTCTGGTTCAGCATCAGCATCTCCATCATGTCGAACTCCTTCCGGCTGAGCCGCACGGAGCGCTCGCCGCAGGAGAGGGTGAAGGAGGTCTTCTCCAGCCGCAGGTCTCCGTATTTCAGGGCATCAGTCTGCCGCAGCTCCGGCTGGCGGCGGGTCAGGGCCCGGATGCAGGCCAGCAGCTCCTTGGGCTCAAAGGGCTTGGTGAGATAGTAGTCCGCACCGGAGTCCAGCCCGTTCACCCGGTCCGTCAGCTCGGACCGGGCCGTGAGCATCAGCACCGGCGTGGTGCTGCCCTCCGCCCGCAGGCGGCGCAGCACGGTGAAGCCGTCCAGCTTGGGCAGCATCACGTCCAGCAGGATCACGTCATAAATGGAGGTCAGGGCGTTGTCCAGCCCCGCCTCGCCGTCGTGGCAGACGTCCACCGTATAGCCGTTCAGCTCCAACAGGTCCTGGAGGGTGGCGGCCAGGCGGACCTCATCCTCCACCACCAGTACGCGCATGAAATCACCTCCGTTTGCAGGATCGCGCGCCGTTTCTGCCGGCAGCGCCACACAGGGGGGAGCCCGGGGGCTCCCCCCTGGTCAGATGAGACGGATGGGAAACGAGATCGAGTTTATTCGCCCGTGGCGTCCGCCGCAGTCAGGCCATTCTCCGCCACAGAGAGAATGGTGTCCACCGAAGCGGTGTCCATCTGGTAGATGGTGGAATCCCCCTCCATGCGGACGTAGTAGCCGGTCTGGTCCAGGTTCTCGCTGCCGAAGGTCAGGGTCAGCGTCCCCTCGGTACCGGTGTCGTTCAGGTAGAGAATGGTAACCGTGGCCTGGGGTGCATCAAAGCCGCACAGGGCAGCGGCCTCGTCTGTGGGCTTGTAGTCCACGCATTTGGTGAAGGTCAGCGCCCCCAGCTCCGCCAGCAGAGAGGCGGTGTCCGCGTTGCCGGTGACGTCCTCGCCGCTGGCAGCCCAGGTGACGGTGACCGTCTCCTCCCCGGTCTCCTCGTCGGTGGAGGTCTCCTTGTCGATGGGCCGCAACAGGGTGCTGGCGGCGCCCTCAACGGTGACGGACTGGAGGTTTTCCTCCGTCAGCTGGGGCAGCTCCGGCAGGTCGCACATGTCATAGATGGTCTTGGACATCTCGGTGTACAGGGAGTTGGAGATGATATACACCGGACTCTCCTGTTCGTTCATCAGCATATAGTAGCTGTTGCCGTCCGTAGTGGTGTTGCCCAGGGAGATGGTTAGCGTCCCGCCGTCCGGCTTGGCTGCGGTCAGGGTGGCGAAGGGTTGGTCCAGGCCATAGGCCTCCAGCGTATCGCCCTCTGTAATGGTCTGCTGGGGTTTGAGGTTGGTGAGAAGGGTCAGGATCGACTGGATGGTGGAGTCGTCCAGGGGAAACTCCGGGTCGTCGGACCAGACCCACTTGCCCGCCTCGTCCAGATGGAAGGACAGCGTGGCGCTGCCGTTGTCATAGGTGAGGGACGAATAGGCGGCCTCCGTCTCCGTGATGACGCTGGCGGCGTCCTGGGCGGCGGCCTCCTCAGCTTCCCGCTGGGCGCTGGACCGCTTGACGGCGGAGACCACCGCCAGCAGGATGCCCAGGCCCACCAGGATCCCCAGCAGGAGAACCAGCGTCTTCTTCTGTGTTCGATTCATGCTTGTATGCTCCTTCGTCACAGTTTCCGGCGGTGCATCCAGCGGACAAAGCCGTAGATCAGCAGCGCCGCGGGGATCACCAGGATAAACAGCAGGCCCCAGATGCCGCCGGTCGTGATGGTATTGGTGGGCGTCAACAGGCTCACCGGCTCCACAGAGATGGCGGATACATCGTCAAAGCCCACAGTGGCGGAGTGGATGAAGAGATCCACGTTGTCAACATTGGTAAAGCTGTTGGTCACATCGGTGTTGATCAGCGTGTCCGCGCCGTAGACCGTCAGCCGGGCGGTGGTGTCCTCGCTGATCTCCTCCGTGGCCACGGCACCCACCACATAGGTCCCCTGGGTCATGTTGTCCGCGTCCAGCACGGCATAGCCGTTCTCCGTGGTGGTTAGGAAGGGCTGGACGGTGATGGTGTCCCGGGTGGGATCCGCCAGGGTGAAGCCCCGGGAGGCATAAAACAGGACCATGGAATCACTTGTGAGGCTGCTGGCCGCATCCACAGAGGTGTCCGCCTGCGCGAAGAACAGATAGGGGTTGTTCTGATAGCCCTGGGAGGTGTCCGCGATCATGCCGTCCGCCACCTGCATTCCATAGGCGGCGCACAGGGCGTTGAAGTTGGGCAGGTCCACCAGCTCACCGGCCATGTTGTAGATCACCTGGCCGCCCTCCGCCAGATAGTTCAGGATCATATCCAGCTCATCGTCCGCCAGATCCTGGTCCGGCTCGTTGAGGATCAGCAGGGAGCAGTCCTCAGGGATGCCGCCGTCGGTGAGCAGGTTCACCCGCTCCACGGACATGTGGAGCCGCGTGAACCGCTCCTTCACGCTGATGGGGACGGCGGTCTCGTTGTGGCCTGTGGTCTCGTACACCATCCGGGTCACGCCGGTGAGCACGCTGTCGATGGCGGAGGTCAGCAGGCTCTCCCCGTCGAAGTCCGTCTCCGTATAGGTGCCGTAATAGTAATACGACATCATATCATACCCGATTATGTCGCTGATGTCAAAGGACTCCTGCCGGCCGGTGGCCTCGCAGGTGACCACGATGGTATCCGCCCCCACACCGTACTGGGACAGGGCGGAGGGATAGACCGTGGGGTCGGTGTATTCCAGGGTCAGGTGGTCGCTGAGATCTGCGTAGATGTCCAGAAAGCGGACGATCCGGGTATCCAGTGTGTCCTTGTCGGTGAGCACGTGGATCACCACGTCATCCTCCAGCCCCGCCAGGTAGTCCTGAGAGGTCTCGCTGATGTTGTAGATCCCGCTGCCCGTCAGGTCGATCTGGGCCCACTGCTCCGGCAGCTGTGCCGCCAGCAGGTTGAACACCAGCACTGCCGCCACGGCCAGGGCCGTCAGTCCGGCGGAGAAGGCGCCCCTGCGGGAGGCGTGGCGCCCCGCGGTCTCCTGCAGGCTGTTTTTCCAATCACGATGTTCCATATTCACACGCCTCCTCTCAGTTCCACCGGCGCTTCTGGATGACCTGGACGGTCAGAAAGACCAGCAGCGCGCTGATGGACAGGTACAGCAGGATCCCGGGAACGTCGAAGACGTGGTCCGTGGAAAAGCTGTCGAAGGCGGAGAGCAGGGAGAACTTGCCCAGCACATCCGGCAGCAGGTTGGCGAAGACGGAGGAGTCCCGCAGGTAGAAGGCGATCAGCACCGCGGCGCCGGCCACCAGCACGCCGGCTGTGACCTTCCAGTTGTTGGACAGGGCGTTGATGAGGAAGCACACCAGGATCAGCACCACGAAGAAGCCCAGCAGAGACCCGACGGCGGTGGAGGGCAGAAAGCCCACCAGGCCGTCCCACAGATACAGCAGGAGCAGCAGGCCGAAGGTGCCCACTGCGGCGATGATCTGGCTCTCCGTCAGAGAGGAGATCAGCATGCCCACGGCGATCTCCACCGCGCCCAGCAGGAAGAAGGCCAGAATGGCGCCGTAGTCCGCCAACAGGAAGGCCGTGCCGTTCAGCGCGATGATGAGGGGGCACAGGCAGGCAATGGCCACCGGCACGGCGAACACCGTCAGCATGGCGAAGTACTTCCCCAGCACCACGGCGGTGACGGATACCGGCGCCGTCAGCAGCAGCTGGTCTGTCTTGGTGTGGCGCTCATCCGCCATGGAGCGCATGGTGAGAATGGGGACCACCACCATGAAAATGAAGAGAGAGGAGCCCAGAGAGAGGGAGAAATAGGGGTATCCCTGAAACAGGTTGTAGGCAAAGAAATAGATGCCGATGAAGACCGTCAGAACCGCCACGAAGATCCAGCCGATCATGGAGTTGAAATAGGAGCTGACCTCCCGCTTATAAATCGCTTTCATCGCCGACCGCCTCCTTTTCCGCAGTTTCCACAGAGGTCTGGAACAGCGCCGCCGCCCGGGCGGCCACCGTATCGTTATCGTCCGTCAGATCCAGGAAGACCTCCTCCAGAGAGGCCGTCCGGGGCCGCAGCTCCAGCAGGGGCAGCCCCGCCTCTGCAAAGGCGAAGAACAGCGCCTCCCGGATGTCCCTCTCCATGTGGATGGCAAATCGGGCTGTGTCCTCCGTCCGCCCCAGCAGGGTCCGGCCGGTGATGCCCGCCACCCGGTCCAGCACGGCCCCCGCCGCCTCCGGCGCGGCCTTTGCCGTCAGTTCCAGGGAGCCTCCGGCGGAGAGCTTCTCCTCCAGGTCCTCCGGGGTGTCGCACACCACAAACCGGCCCTTGCGGATGATGAGGACCCGGTCGCATACCGCCCGGATCTCAGAGAGGATATGGGAGCTGAGGATCACGGTGTGGTCCTTTGCTAGATGCCGAATGAGATCCCGGATCTCCACCACCTGCTTGGGATCCAGGCCCACGGTGGGCTCGTCCAGAATGATAATCTTGGGGAAGCCCAGGATGGCCTGGGCCAGGCCGACCCGCTGGCGGTAGCCCTTGGACAGGTTCCGGATCAGCCGGGCGCTCATATCCTCCAGATGGGTCAGGGCCAGGACCTTCGTCAGCTGGTCCGTCCGCTGCTCCTTGGGGATCTTCTTCAGCTCCGCGCAGAAGCGCAGGTACTCCTCCACCGTCATATCAGGATACAGCGGCGGGATCTCGGGGAGATAGCCGATGCAGGCACGGGCGGCCTCCGGCTCCTCCAGAATATCGTGGCCCTCCACCAGGACCTGTCCCTCCGTGGCCGCCAGATAGCCGGTCATGATATTCATTGTGGTGGATTTTCCGGCGCCGTTCGGCCCCAAGAAGCCGAAGATCTGGCCGTCCTCCACCGTGAAGCTCAGATGGTTCACCGCATAGTGGTCGCCATAACGCTTCACAAGGTTTTTGACCTCGATCACACAAATAACCTCCTTCAGGAATGGAGACGGGCAGGGCCCGCCCCAGTCAGCTTTCACAGTATAAAAAAAGAAACTGAAAACTATCTGAAAGAATGAACAGAACTTCATAAACTGTTCAAACTTTTTAAAGGTTGTTTTTAGATTTTGGGGGTATGATACAGACATCCTCCAAAAAGGATAACTGATCCCCCCTCTCTTTTTTCATTTTTCATTTCCTTTCTCTCTGCGTGCGGCGGAGGGCGTCCATGACCAGGCGTCCTCCGCCGCACGCTGTCTTGCGCGAAAAGGGCGAAAAAGATGGAAAGATCCGGCCGGTCCAGGACTTTCCGCCGACTTGTTCTTGCAAACAGCCGGTGTTTCCGATATAATGATTCCGCAATTCTAAGTAGCCGGGTTCAGAATGCGACTGCCCGGTGAACAATGGAGGAAAAAAGAATGAGAGGCGTACACAGCGCGGTGGATGAGATCCGCCGCAATGTCTTCACCGAAGTGGCCCGCCTGGCCTATGAGGGCGGGGATTTGAAGCGGGTGGACATGATCCCCTACACCATCGTTCCCGGAGAGGTGGCCCGCCACCGCCACGACGTGTTTCTGGAGCGGGCCATTGTCCAGGAGCGGGTGCGGCTGGCCCTTGGCATGAGCCTGCAGCCCGCTGGCGAGCAGACGCCCCTCAGCGCCGGTATCCAGGAGGCGGCCGCGGCCGACGACAAATATTTTGAGGAGCCCCTGGTCAATATCATCTCCTTTGCCTGCAATGCCTGCCCCCCCAAGCAGATCCGGATTACGGACAGCTGCCAGGGCTGCCTGTCCCATCCCTGCATGAATGTGTGCCCCAAGGATGCCATTTATCTGGACAAGGACAAGCATTGCCACATTGACCAGGACAAGTGCATCAAATGCGGCCGGTGCTTCAACCAGTGCCCCTACCACGCCATCAGCAAGATTGAGCGCCCCTGCGCCGCAGCCTGCGGCATGGACGCCATCGAATCCGACGAGCTGGGCCGGGCCAAGATCAACTACGACAAGTGCGTCTCCTGCGGCATGTGCCTGGTGAACTGCCCCTTTGCCGCCATCGCGGACAAGAGCCAGATCTTCCAGGTCATCAACGCCATGAACCGCGGATCCAAGGTCATCGCCTGCGTGGCCCCCGCCTTTGTGGGCCAGTTCGGCAAGGCCGCCACGCCTGCCAAGCTGAAGGCCGCCATGCGGATCCTGGGCTTTGACGATGTGGTGGAGGTGGCCATCGGCGCGGACCTGTGCACCGTGGAGGAGGCCAAGGATTTCCTGGCGGAGGTGCCGGAGAAGCTGCCCTTCATGGGCACCAGCTGCTGCCCCGCCTGGTCCGTCATGGCCAAGAAGCTGTTCCCGGAGTTCAAGGACTGCATCTCCATGGCCCTCACCCCCATGGTGATCACCGCCCGCATGGTGAAGAAGGACCATCCGGATGCCCGGATCTGCTTCATTGGGCCCTGCGCAGCCAAGAAGCTGGAGGCCAACCGGAAATCTGTCCGGTCGGATGTGGACTACGTGCTGACCTTTGAGGAGCTGCAGGGCATGTTCGATGCCAAGAACATCGACTTCACCACCCTGGAGGCGGACCCGGAGGACGGCCTGAACGAGGGCACCTCCATGGGCCGCGGCTTCGCGGTGGGCGGCGGCGTGGCCGCGGCCGTGGTAGAGGCCATCAAGCACATCGACCCCACCCGGGAGGTACAGATCGAGTACGGCGACGGCCTGCGGGAGTGCAAGAAGATGCTGATGATGGCCAAGGCCGGAAAGCGCAACGGCTATCTGCTGGAGGGCATGGGCTGCCCCGGCGGCTGCGTGGCCGGCGCCGGCACCATCACCCCCGTGCGGGAGAGCACCCTGAATGTTGAGAAGTTCAAGAAGGAGGCCGCGGAGGTCAGCAGCACCGCCAGCCCCTATGTGGACCGTCTGAAAGACGTGGAGGAATAACCGCTAAAGCAAGAAAGCGGGCCACCCAAAAGGGTGGCCCGCTTTGTGCGTTTTCCGGAAAAGCTGTGGTTCTGCTTACATTTGGTACAGAAGAACCATCAGCGGCATGGTCCCGATACAGAGAAGCGTGGTGATTACATTAATGGCGCCGGCGTAGTCTCCTTCATGACCGTAAACTTGAGCGATCTGAGTGACGTTAGCCGCCGCAGGGGCACTTGCTGCCAGCAGGCTGATCATCAGGATGGACTGGCCGTCCGGCACCAGGGCCGCAAGGCCAGAGTATTTGAAAATACACAGGACCACCAGCGGCAGGGCGATCAGCCGCAGGAAGGCCACCTTCCAGATGCTGCGGATGCGCAGGACCGCCAGCAGGTTCTGCTCTCCCATGAGCATGCCGGCGACAAACATGCTGAGGGGGCCGATGGTGGAGGCAATGGACTTCATGGTACCGGCGATTACCGTAGGCAGGGGCAGGTTCAGCAGAAACAGCAGCACACCCACAAACACGGAAATGATGTTGACATTCAGGAGAATTTTTTTCAGCGAGACATTCCGGTCACCACTCAGAATAATCCGGCAGTGACTCCACATGGGAAACTGCTGCACCAACTGAAACATGCTGCAATAGATGACCCACTCCGGCCCCAGGACCGCAGTCACCAGGGGGATGATGAGGTTACCGGAATTGGTGTAAATCAGGGAGGCCTGTTCCACCGGCGTCAGACGCAGGGGGCGGTGCAGTAAGGCCGTGGCAATGAAAAACAGAGCGTGGATGCCAATGGCGGCCCCAAGGGAGAGGGCCAGACCCTGAAGCAGCTCCGGCGTACGCTGGAGCTGGAAGGCGTTGATGATGACGCAGGGAGTGACCAGATACAGACAGACTTTGGACAGAACCCGGCTGTCCTCCGGCTTCAGCAGATGCAGGCGGACCAGGAGCCAGCCCAGGACGATACACAGAAAAAGCTGTACGATCTGTTCAAGCAGCATCAATACCATGAAAACGTTCCTCCATCTACACACAGGTGCGAGTTTAATCGTACCACGCCAAAAGAGGAAAAACAACCAGAAAGTTTATATAGCGTAAAAAAACTGGGACTGCAGTAAAAAGGCTCCCCCATCCAGCGGATGGGGGAGCCTTTGTTCAGTCACGGTCTGCCTCAGTCGGTGACGTAGGGCAGCAGGGCGATCTGCCGGGCGCGCTTGATGGCCTCGGTCAGCTGACGCTGATGCATGGCGCAGGTGCCGGTGGTCCGGCGGGGCAGGATCTTGGAACGCTCAGAGACAAAGCGGCGCAGCTTGGCGGCGTCTTTGTAATCGATATACTCGCATTTGTCCGCGCAGAACTGGCAGACCTTGCGGCGCTTGCCGCGGTTGGGGCGAGCGGGTCTCGCTTCACGATCAAAAGCCATGAAATGGTTCCTCCTTTATCAAAAGTCAGAACGGCAGTTCGCCGTCCTCTTCGCCGATCTCGGCGAAATCGGATTGTCCGCCCATCGGTGCGGCGTTGCGGCCGCCCATGGGGGCGCTGTAAGAAGCGGGTGCGCCGCCGAAATCGCCGGCGCCGTCCCGTTTGGAATCCCCGAAGTAGACATTGTCGGCGACGATCTCGGCGCTTCTGCGCTTGCCGCCGTCCTTGTCCGTCCAATCGCGGATCTGCAGCCGGCCCTCCACCACGGCCATGCGGCCCTTGGTGAAGTATTTGCTGACAAACTCCGCGGTGCTGCGCCAGGCCACCACGTCGATAAAATCGGTCTCCTTTTCGCCGCTCTGGGACTTAAAGTCCCGGTCCACAGCCAGGGAGAAGGACGTGACGGCGGTGCCGCTTCCGGTGCGGCGCAGCTCGGGGTCCCGGGTCAGACGACCCATGATGATGATCTTGTTGAGCATATCAATGCCCCCTTACTCGCCCTTGCAGACGATCAGGGAACGCATGATGCCGTCCGTGATCCGCAGAACACGGTCCAGCTCCTTCGGGAAAGAAGGCTCGCTGGTGAAGGTCATCAGGACGTAATAACCCTCGGTCTTGTAGTTGATGGGATAAGCCAGCTTGCGGCTGCCCCACTCTTCCACTTCCACAGCGGAACCATTCTGCTCAGCCAGGGTCTTGAACTTGGCCACCAGCGCGGCGGTGTTCTCCTCACCCTGTGCAGGGTCGATGATATACACGACCTCATAATTGGCAGAAACCTTTGCCATATTTGCACCTCCTTCTGGACAAATGGCCCCCATTCGGGATGGGAGCAAGGATATGCCTGCAGACTGCAAGCCATATTATTATATCGGAATTTCTGGAAATGTCAAGGAATTTTTCTCCCGGCTCTATAGGGGGGCAAATCTTTACACAAGATACTGCTTGACAAATTCCCGCGGGCGGTGTCATAATAAATGCGACAAAAACAGGGGAGCCCTCACGGGCTGAGAGGAAGCGGACCGCTTCGACCCTTTACCTGATGTGGGTAATGCCACCGTAGGAAGTTATGTATGAGCATCCGGCACGGCGGGCACCCTCTCAGGCGCCCGCTGTTTTTTACTTTGAGACGGAAGGGATGTGCATCGGCGAAAACAACATCCGGCGCCCCGGGGACCACCGGGAGCGGGCTGAGGGGGAGCGCCCTGGGCCTGGGCCGGCAAAACAGCGATGGGAAGCCGTGTTCCGGCGTGAGAGGAGGCCAGAAAGCCTCGACCGATTTTCCACAGCAGGCGGATGCCCGCCTGCCGACCTTGCATGGCAAGGGGAAAACGCTGTTTCGCACGCTGTTTTCTCCCTGCAAATTCTGATGGATCAAAGGAGCGATCTCTATGAAAACCAATTCCAAGAAGCTGGCCCTGGCAGGCGTGCTGTGCGCCGTGGCCGTGGTGGGCAGTATGCTTCAGTTTCCCGTATTCGGCAGCCAGTGCGCGCCAGTGCAGCACATGGTCAATGTCATCTGCGCCGTGTTCCTGGGCCCGGGCTACGGCGTGGCCGTGGCCTTCCTGGCCAGCCTGCTGCGCAACATCTTCGGCTTAGGCAGCCTCCTGGCCTTCCCAGGCAGTATGTGCGGCGCCCTGCTGTGCGGCCTGGTCTACTGGAAGACCAGGAATCTGCCCGCGACCCTGGCGGGCGAGGTGTTCGGCACCGGCATCATCGGCGGCCTGCTGTCCTATCCTGTGGCGGTGGCCTTTATGGGCGTAGTGGCCGGCTCCATCGCCTTTTACGCCTATGTGGTGCCCTTCCTGGTCTCCACCGTGGGCGGCTCCATTCTGGCCGGCATCCTGGTATTCACCCTCCAGAAGAGCGGCGCCCTCAAATCCATGCGGGCCGCATTGGAGCATTGATCCCAACTGAGAAAGGGTCCTTCCATGCTTGATTTCACCCGTCTGGACAAAGTCCGCCGCCAGCGGCCCCTGATCCACTGCGTCAGCAATATCGTCACCGCCAACGACTGCGCCAATCTGGCCCTGGCCGTTGGCGCCAGTCCCATGATGGCCCAGGCACCGGAAGAGATGGAAGCCATCTCCGCCGTCAGCGACGCCACGGTGCTGAACACCGGCACCCCGGATGCGGAGAAATTCCGGGCCTGCCGGATCTGCGCCGTCTCCGCCCGTCATCCGGTGGTGCTAGACCCGGTAGGGGTGGGCGCAAGTCCCTGGCGGCTGGGACAGGTCCGGGCGCTGCTGGACCTGTTCACCCCGTCCATCCTGCGAGTGAATCTGGGGGAGGCCCGGGCCCTGCTGGGGTCGGATGGGCAGGAACAAGGGGTGGACAGCCCGCTGCCCGCCAGCCGGGAAGCCCGGAGGGACACCGCCATGGACCTGGCCCGGCGCCGCGGAACGGCGGTGCTGCTCTCCGGTCCGGAGGATCTCATCACCGATGGGGCGCGGGTCTGGTGCGTCACCGGCGGCAGCGGCCGGATGTCTCTCGTCACCGGCACGGGCTGTATGCTGTCGGTGCTGTGCGGTGTGTTCGCCGCCGTGGAGCCGGACGCCGCCGCGGCGGCTGCCCTGGCCTCCGCCTTCTGGAAGATCTGCGCCCGCCGGGCGGAGCACCTGGCCGCAGACCGGGGCAGCGGCAGTTTCCGCACGGCGCTGCTGGACGCCGCCAATACGCTGACGGCATCTGACGCCGCCCGCGAGGCGGAGATCCTGACTCTCTGACAAAGAAGCCCGCCCGGTCCTGACGGACCGGACGGGCCTTCTGTTTTGCGAGGCAGGCGATCACTCCAGCTCCCGGGTCTCAAACATCTCCTCAAAGGAACGGATATAGTAGTCCGCCAGCCCGCGGATCTCCTCCTGGTGTGCCTCCTCGGACGCGTCGTACACCGCCGCCACCCGGAACCCGGCGGCCTTGGCGGTCTGGATGGCGTGGAAGGCGTCCTCAAACACCACCGTGTCCTTCTTGTTGGACTGAAGGCGGCGCATAGCCCGCTCGTAGATCTCGGCGCTCTCCTTTTTGCCGACCCCCACCTCCGCCACAGTGATAAGTCCCCGGAAGTAGTGGTCGATCCCTGCATGGCGGAGGGCTGCTTCCGCCAGAGGGCGGTCCGTGGCAGTGGCCACATACATCCACACGCCCTCCATCTTCAGAAGGGACAGAAACTTGTCCACGCCGGGCTTTGCCTGGACCTCATGCTGATAGAAATCCGCGACCCGGTCCACTACCCGGCCGATCAGCTCCTCCTCCGTCTGGGGGAGGTGGTAGTGCTCCTTGCAGTAGGCGATCCCGTGCCGGAGGGAGAGGGTCTTCAGCATCTCGTCGGTCTCCGGCTCGGGCTCGATGCCAAGGCCCCGCAGGACGCTGGTACCCAGGTCCCGCCAGATAGGCATGGAGTCCAGCAGGGTGCCGTCCATATCAAAAATCGCGCTTTGCAGTCTCATGGGAACTCCTTTCGTCTGTTGCCGATGGTCCCTATTGTACCACCGGAGCAGGCAAAAGCGCAATGAAAACCCCGTGAAAAGGAGGAAAAATTCATGCGTCTCTTTCTGGCCATCCAGCTGTCCCCCGCGGTGCGGGAAGCACTGCTGACCGCTCAGGACGCCCTGCGCCGCCAGGGCAGGGGCTCTTTCCCGCCGCCGGAGAACCTGCACCTGACCCTGGCCTTCCTGGGGGAGGCAGAGGACCCGGCCAGGGCCCGGGCCGCCCTGTCGGAGGTATCCTGCCGACCTTTCTCCTTGGCGGTGGGCGGCCCGCCGGGGCATTTCGGCGACCTGTGGTGGGCCGGTGTTCGAGCAGATCCGGCCCTGGAGGAGCTGGCCGTGTCCCTGCAGGCGGACCTCCGCTCCCGGGGCTTCTGCCAGGAGGACCGCCCCTGGCTGCCCCACATCACCCTGGTCCGCCGCTGGCGGGGCGAGGTCCCGCAGGTGACCGTCCCCCACGCGAGCATGGTGGTCCGGCAGATCTCCCTCCTGCGGTCAGACCAGATTGACGGCAAACGGATCTACACAGAACTCTCCCACAAATCCCTGCGTTAAAAAACAGCCGGCACCGTTAGGTGCCGGCTGTTTTTGCAGCGGAAAGGGGGTCTAGGGGAAAACCTAAGGTTTTCCCCAGTTCGTTCGCCGTTGGCGAACGAAGAAATTTCAATCATTTTCGCCGCGGCGTGTACGTGGCAAAAATCCCTTGACCCGTGCGCCCTGGGCGCACACACCAGTCCGCAGACTGGTGGTGGGGGAGGTCGAGGGGAAACAGCCGAAATGCCGCCAGCGGCGGAAAAAGTGAGTCTGTTTCGAGGCAGCGGCGCGATTGGCGGCCCGAACAGGGCCGGGAATTGCAATGCCGCAACGGTGTCAGCCTGCTCCCCCTCGAAGCCCTCAGCACAGCTTCGCGCCCGCCGGGATGGAATCATCCACCATGATGAGGTGCAGGCACTCCTCACCGTGCTCGGTGTGGACGGCGGAGATCAGCATGCCGTTGCTCTCCAGGCCCATCATCTTCCGGGGCGGCAGGTTCACAATGGCGATCAGGGTCTTGCCCACCAGATCCTCCGGCTCATACCACTTGTGGATGCCGGAGAGGATCTGCCGGTCCACACCGGTGCCGTCATCCAGAGTGAATCTCAGCAGCTTCTCACTCTTCTTCACGGCATCGCAGGCCTTCACCTTCACCGCCCGGAAATCGGACTTGCAGAAGGTGTCAAAATCCACCTTCTCCGTCAGCTGGGGCTCCACCTCGACGGCGGGCAGGGCGGCCTTTTTGGCCGCAGCCTCCGCGGCCTCCAGCTCCTCCAGGGCCTTGTCCATGTCCAGCCGGGGGAACAGGTTCTCGCCCTTGGTGACGGCAGCGGTCTCAGGCAGAGCGCCCCACTCCGCCGCGGCGTCCCAGGTCCGACTCTCCGCAGGGGCGCCGATCTGGGCAAAGAGCTTTTCACAGCTCTCCGGCATGAAGGGCGTCAGTAGGATGCCGCAGATGCGGGTGGCCTCCAGCAGGTTGTACAGCACATGGGCCAGCCGCTTGCCGTTGGTCTCCATATCCTTTGCCAGGGCCCAGGGGGCGTTCTCGTCGATATACTTGTTGGCCCGCTGGATGACCTTGAAGATCTCGTCCAGAGCCTTGTGGGGGGCGAAGGTCTCCATGTCCTCCTCATAGTCGAACCGGAGCCCCGCGGCCTTGCTCACTAGGTCCAGGTCAAAGAGGACCGGATCGTTGGGATCGTCAGATCCGAAGCACATCGTGGATGCCCGGCTTGCGGCAGACCTGGCGGTCTCTTTCTCCATCTCCGTGGCGCCGCACCCGGCAGGCAGCGCTCCGCCAAAGTACTTGCCCACCATGGCGGTGGTGCGGGAGACCAGGTTGCCCAGGTCGTTGGCCAGGTCGGTGTTGATGGTCTGGATCAGCAGTTCGTTGGAGAAGTTGCCGTCGGAGCCGAAGGGGAACGTCCGCATCAGGAAGAACCGCAGGGCGTCCACGCCGAACTTCTCCGCCAGGATATACGGGTCCACCACGTTGCCCTTGGACTTGGACATCTTGCCGCCGTCCAGCAGCAGCCAGCCGTGGCCGAACACGTGCTTGGGCACCGGCTCGCCCAGGCTCATCAGCATGGCGGGCCAGATGATGGAGTGGAACCGGACGATCTCCTTGCCCACGATGTTGACGCCGGGCCACCAGCCCTTGTCGTAGTCGTGGTAGCGGTCGTTGTCATAGCCCAGGGCGGTGATATAGTTGCTGAGGGCGTCCACCCACACATAGACTACGTGCTTGGGATCGAAGTCCACCGGAATGCCCCAGGAGAAGCTGGTGCGGGAGACGCACAGATCCTCCAGGCCGGGGTCCAGGAAGTTCTTCACCATCTCGTGGACGCGGCTGCGGGGCTGGAGGAAGTCGGTGTTCTCCAGCAGATCCCGGACCTGGTCGGCGTACTTGCTCAGGCGGAAAAAGTAGGCCTCCTCCTCCGCGTCCTGCACCTCCCGGCCGCAGTCGGGGCACTTGCCGTCCACCAGCTGGCTCTCGGTCCAGAAGGACTCGCAGGGGGTGCAGTATTTGCCCTTGTAGGTGCCCTTGTAGATGTCGCCCTTGTCGTACATCTTCTTGAAAATCTTCTGGACGCTCTCCACATGGTAGTCGTCGGTGGTGCGGATGAACCGGTCGTTGGAGATGTTCATCAGCTTCCACAGGTCCTTCACGCCCCGGTCTCCCTCTACGATGTTGTCCACGAACTCCTTGGGAGTGACGCCGGCCTCCCTGGCCTTGGTCTCGATCTTCTGGCCGTGCTCGTCCGTGCCGGTGAGGAACATGACGTCCTCGCCCCGCAGGCGGTGATACCGGGCCAGCGTGTCCGTGGCCACCGTACAGTAGGTGTGGCCGATGTGGAGCTTGTCCGAGGGATAGTAGATGGGCGTTGTGATATAGAATTTTTTCTTTTCCATGGGATTCTCTCCTTTAAAACGGCAGCTCCGAATGGAAGAGCGCCGGTATTTGCCTGAATTATTATTATAGTTTGAAAATCCAAAAAATACAAGGGAAGATGCGAAAAACGGGCCGTCACACAAGCCGCCTCTCCTCGTGGGGATTGTATTTTTCGCAAAATTCCGATACAATAGGAACGCTGTATGATTTTCACAAGGGAGGATGCGCCCATGAAACTGGTATCCTGGAACGTCAACGGCCTGCGGGCCTGCCTGGGCAAGGGATTTCTGGACTTCTGTGCCGTGGCCGACGCGGACATCATCTGCCTGCAGGAGACGAAGATGCGCCCGGAGCAGGCAGAATTTGATCTGCCCGGCTATCACCGCTACTGGAACAGCGCCGACAAGGCGGGCTATTCCGGCACCGCGGTGTTCACCCGGCGCCAGCCGCTCTCCGTGACCTATGACTTCGGTATCGATGAGCACCGCCACGAGGGGCGGGTCATCACGGCGGAGTACCCGGACTTCTACCTGGTGTGCTGCTACACTCCAAACTCCAAGGATCAGTTGGCCCGGCTGGACTACCGCATGGCCTGGGAGGACGACATCCGGGACTACCTGCTGGATCTGGACGCCAAAAAGCCTGTGGTGTACTGCGGGGACCTGAACGTGGCCCACCAGGAGATCGATATCAAAAATCCCGGTCCCAACCGCCGCAACCCCGGCTTTACCGACGAGGAGCGGGAGAAGATGACGAAGCTCCTCTCCAGCGGCTTTGTGGACACGTTCCGGTATCTGTACCCGGACAAGACCGGGGCCTACTCCTGGTGGAGCTACCGCTTCAATGCCCGGAAGAACAACGCCGGGTGGCGGATCGACTACTTCATCGTGTCGGAGCGGCTGAAGGACAAAATCCGGAACGCCGATATTTGGAGCGAGGTGCTGGGCAGCGACCACTGCCCGGTGGTACTGGATCTGGATGTATAAACTTCACGCGCGTTCGATGCGCCACGAACATCGGCAAATCCTGCACATGAAGTCTTTTTGCATCATTTCCGGCTGCCCTGAAGAGTGCGGGGAAACGGCACATTTCAAAGGTTTGTGATGCTTTGCATCGGAAAACAGGACCGGACCTGCTGGGTCCGGTCCTGTTTCAGCTCAACAGGGCGTTCATCTCCTCGATCTCCAGATCCTGGAGGGCCCAGTTGATGCCGTAGCCCACCACCTTGCTCAGATCCCGCACCTGCTGGTCGATGTCCCGGGTAGTGACCATGAAGGCATCATGCTCCCCGCGCAGCCGTTCCTCATCCACCTTTTCCACGCCGGACTCCTCCAGAATGTCCGCCGCCAGGGTGGCGGAGTCCACCACCGTGGGCACGCCGATGGCGAACACCGGCACCCCCAGCGTCTCCCGGTTCAGCGCCGCCCGGTGGTTGCCCACGCCGGAGCCGGGGATGATCCCCGTGTCGCTGAGCTGCACCGTGGCGCACACCCGCCCGCACCGGCGGGAGGCCAGGGCGTCGATGGCCAGGACCATGGCGGGCTGGACTTCCGCCACCAGGCCCCGCACCGCCTCCGCGGACTCCACGCCGGTGGTGCCCAGCACGCCGGTGCGGAAGGCCGACACCGGCCGGAACCCGGCAAACTGCTTCGGCATGGCGGAGAGCAGGTGCCGGGTGATCAGCACGCTGTCCAATGCCAGGGGGCCAACGGCGTCCGGCGTCATGGCTGCGTTGCCCAGGCCCACCACCAGGGCGGAGCCCTCCACCGGCAGCAGGGCCTTCAGCTCCGTGCCCACGGCCCGGACCGCCCGCTCGAAAAAGTCCGCCTTCCGCTGCCAGAAGGTGGTGAGGTCAATGGTGAAATAGCTGCCCTGGGGCTTGCCCAGGGCCTCCTCGCCCCGGTGGTCCAGGATGTCCACCCGGGTGACTGGGTATCCCTCCAGCTTGCTCTTGGTCGCCTTCACCCCCATGAGGCGGGTGGTCCGCTCCGCGGACTCCTGCCAGAGCTCCCGGGCCTCCAGGGCCAGGTCGGTACGTTTTATGAACAATGCGAACCGCCTCCCAAACACAAAATCTAGTGGTCTGCTCACTAGGTTTTGCGGTAGGCGGCACGATATACAATTTTAGCCCGAAAAATATAAAAAAAGGCTTGCTTTTTGCGCCGTTCCCTGTTAAAATATCATTCTGCATGGTGGGAACTGGTTCCCACAGTCAAATTTTCTGCCTAAGGAGGTGTTTGGTTTGCCGAATATCAAGTCTGCCAAGAAGCGCGTTCTGATCGCCGAAGTGCGCAACGCCCGCAACAAGGCCGCGAAGTCCGAACTGAAGACCGCCATCAAGAAGTTCGAGGCTGCTGCCGCAGAAGGCAATCGCACCGAGGCCGATGGCGCGTACAAGGTTGCAGTGAAGAAAGTCGATCAGGCTGTTGCCAAGGGCATTCTGCACAAGAATACGGCCGCTCATCGCAAGAGCGCCATGACCCTGAAGCTCAACAAGATCGGCTGATCATATCGGGCCAAAAGGACATCCGTTCGGATGTCCTTTTTTGTTTTCTGGCCAGGGGGCTTTTCCCGATTCTGGCCCTTTTCTTTTCCGCAGGGCGTGTTATAATCGTCCGTAGGATCAGAATTCCGCTGAAGAGGTGACTGCCATGCCGCTGTTCGACACCCACGCCCACTACAACGACGACGCCTTTGACCAGAACCGGAAGGGGCTGCTGGACGCCCTGCCGGACGCCGGAGTGGGGGCTGTGGTGATCCCCGGGGTGGACGTGGAGAGCTCCCGCTCCGCCCTGGCCCTGGCGGAGAGCCGCCCCTGGCTGTTCGCCGCCGCAGGCATCCATCCGGAGGACTGCGCCGGCTGCACGGCCGCGGATTTTTCCGCCATCCGGGACCTGTGCCGGGAGAAAAAAGTGGTCGCCATCGGAGAGATCGGCTTGGACTACTACTGGGCGGAGAATCCGCCAAAGGAATTCCAGCAGATGGTGTTCCGCCGCCAGCTGGAGCTGGCGCTGGAGCTGGAGCTGCCGGTGATCGTCCACGACCGGGAGGCCCACGGAGACAGCCTGGAGATCGTAAAGGAGTTCCCCGGGGTGCGGGGCGTATTCCACTGCTTCTCCGGCAGTCCCGAAATGGCGGAGGAGCTGCTGAAGCGGGGCTGGTATCTGGGCTTTGACGGTCCGGTGACCTACAAAAACGCTCGCCGGGCGCCGGAGGTCGTGGCCGTCACGCCCCTGGACCGGATCGTGGTGGAGACGGACGCGCCCTACATGAGCCCGGTGCCCAACCGGGGCAGGCGGAACGACAGCCGGAATCTCCCCTACATTGTGGAAAAACTGGCGGAGTGGAAGGGCATCTCCCCGGAGGAGATGGCGGCGCACACCTGGAACAATGGCCTGCGGCTGTTTGGGCTGGAGGGGAAGGTATGAAAAAAGCGTTTCTGATGGTCCTGGCCTGCCTGTTGCTGGCGGGCTGCGGCGCGCCGTCAGAGACAGTGACGCCAACGGACTCCTGGCCGGATTCCGCTCTGGCGGAAACCAATGAAGCGGCTGCTGAATCCCCGCCGGAGCCTATTTCAACCGCGCCTGCCGAATCCCCGCCGGCAACCGCCCCGGCGGAACCCCTCTCCGCCCCCGCCGTGGTAACGGCGGGGCAGGCGCCGGAGGAACCCTATGATTTGCCCACGGAGGTGATCGGGCTGAAGGACTGGATCGGTGAAAGCCGCTGGAACCATGACCCGGTGGGCCTTTTGGCAGAACTGCCGGAGCGGGAGCTCTCCCTCTACGGCGTGACAAAGTGGCTTGACAGCTCAGCCCTGCTGCGCTGGGGTGACAGTCTGGCGGAGTTTTCCTGGTCCTTCGGCGGCCCGTTGATTGTGGAGCCGCAGCTTTGGTGCTGGGATGTGGACTCCGACGGGCAGGAGGAGGTCGTTGTCATCAATCATGTGGACAGCGGCACCGGGACTTCTATTGAGGAGCTTCACGTGGTCAAAAAAGACGGGGACGGCACCTTGACGGACTACTGCTTTCCGGAGTCACTGTGGCAGGAGGACCTCTCCGGCCTGCTGTCGGTGGTGTCGGACGGGGACCGGACCTACACCGTCTTGGGCGCGGATCTGGTGGACCTCACAGACGAGATCCAGACACAGTTTCCGGACCTCAATCCGGCCATGATCGAGGACACCTCTACCGGAAGATGGGCCAATTTTTCCGTGCAATCCGGTACGGATGGGAACGGCAGCGATCTTTTCTTTACGGGTTCTGCGATGTTGGAGGGGAGGGAAATCCCCTATGACTGGTATGCGGCGGAGATTACCGCTGCCATCTCCTATGAAAACGGCATCTTCACGCTGTCGGACTTTCATCTGAACAGCTTATCCTGATTACGCAAGGAGCGATATTTATGGAAAAGGGCTTTACCATCACCTATGAATACGGGGACAACCTGTATGTGAACCCCACCAACCGGTGCAACTTCAACTGCGCGTTCTGCCTGCGGCACAACCAGGGTTCCGGCGGCAGCATCTACACCCATAACCTGTGGCTAAAGCGGGAGCCCACGAAGGAGGAGATCCTTTCCTCCATCGAGAGCCACGACCTCTCCCAATACAAGCAGCTGGTGTTCGTGGGCTTCGGTGAGCCTACCTACCGGTTCGACGACATCTGCTGGGTCATCGACCAGATGAAGGCCCACGGCACCAAGATCTTCACCCGGATGGACACCAACGGCACCGGTTCCCTCATCAACGGCCGGGACATCGCCCCGGAGTTCGCGGGCCGGTTCGATATGGTGTCTGTCTCCCTGAACACCGACACGGCGGAGAAGTACAACGCCCTGTGCCACCCCCAGCAGGAAAACGCCTACCAGGCCATGAAGGACTTCACGAGAGAGGTCCTCAAGTATGTGCCCACCGTGATGATGACCGTGGTGGACACCATCCCGAAAGAGGAGATCGAGAACTGCCGGAAGATCTGCGAGGAGGAGATCGGCGCCACCTACCGGGTGCGGGAGTACATTGCGGACTGACAAATGCAGATATGAAGAGACGCCCGCAGGGGCGTCTCTTTTTCCTGAGCTTATGTATGGAATACCACGGACTTCACGATGATGCTGACGCCGCCCAGGAGGAAGAGGACGATGGCGCCCTTTTGGAGCTTTTCCTCTTCCAGCCGGGGCCCCAGCCACGCCGCCAGGCCCATGGCCAGCACCGCCGCGGGAACAGACGCCAGGGCGAACAGCAGCACCGGGCCGGTGAACAGGTCGGTGACTAGATAAGTCACTACCCGCACCGCATTCTCCCCAAAGAAGAGAAAGCACATGCTCCCCTTGAACTCGCTGTAATCTCTGGCTGTTCGCTGGAGGTAGGCCACGATGAACATGTTGATGCCGAAGAGGCCCGCGCACACGCCGGAGAACGCGGACACCGCCAGCCGCAGCCAGGGCCGGTCCTTCCGGTCCGGCTTCACCGGCCGCAGGGAGCGGGTGGCCATCTCCAGCCCTAAAAGCACCACGACGACGCCCAGCACGGTTTTGATGACCCAGGGCATGGAAAAGCGCAGCAGCAGCGTGCCGGGGATCACGCCGCAGAAGTTGGCCGCCAGCAACGGCAGGATCTTCCGCCACTGGAAGCTGTGCCGGTTTTTCCAGGTGATCCAGGCGTTCACCGGGCAGTCCAGCAGCAGCGTACCCGGGGTGATGACCACATTGTCCAGGCCCATGGACAAAATCGGCGCGGAGATCAGGGGGTTGCCGAAGCCGATCAGCCCTTTGACCAGATAGGCCAGCAGCTGCGCGGCAAAGATAAACAGTGCGGTTGAAAGCGTCATTGTATGTTCCCTCCCAGATTTTCACCCCTCATTATATACCACATTTTCAGCGGAAAGGAAACGGCATTCTGCCTCCGGCGGAAAAAATGGACTCCCTGTTCCAGGTTTGTGTCGGTAGAGGCATCCCCGGCAAATCGATAAACGATTTGCCGGGGAATTCCAATAAGTGCAGATTTAAATATAAAGATACCATATCGTCATGATTGCAAAATCCGCAAACATATGGATAACCCATGAATGATAGATATTTTCATTTTTGCTATCTACATAGTCAAAAAGCAGCCCGCCAATCGCCAATCCTATTAAAGCCAAAAGCAACATCAACGGCGGAAATGACATTCCAATCATTGCAATATGATAAACTGCAAACATGCCTGAACTGAATATATATGCTATTTTTCGGGCTGTGTATTTGGATAATCTGATAAATGCAACGAAACGAAAGAAAAATTCCTCCAGAAAGGAATTGCAAAAGGAAATATAGAGAGCCACCCCAATAAAGCTGCCGCTGTTGACTTTTTGATCCGCTGAAAGCGACTGAACCAACGACGCATAGTCGAAGAAGTTTTTTGTCAAAGTATACGCACCCAGAATCACCGCATAGATAAAAGAGCCCAGCACAAATAATTTCATCATGCCCCTCTTGTCGATTTTAAAGAATTCATCCAGTAATTTTGTATGGGTTATTTTTGCATATACCAATGGCAATAATAAAAATACCGCGACTTTAAGCGCGGATTTGACAATATATGCCGGTTCAATGATTGTTTCAATGAGTGCCATAAAAACACAACATATTATAACAAGAACAATAATACCCGACGCTTTTTCTTTATTCATAGCCATCAGTATTATCTGCCTCCCAAATATAAATCTGCTGCTTTTATATTGCCTATGTCTCATTTTTACCATTATAGAATAGAAAAAAGTTTTGCGCAAGGCAGCAGGTGAATTCGCCGGGGTTGTGCGCTATCATTCCACTATCTAGAGCCGGAGCCCAGCAGGCGGTTTTGCTTGCATTTCCCGGGAAAAAGGCGTATGATAAGAGGCGAGAAAATGGGGAGCCCGCTGGCGCGGGCTGAGAGGAGGCCAGCCAGGTCTTGACCCTTTACCTGATGTGGATCATGCCAACGTAGGGAAATCATGAGGCGCACAGCCGCGGACGACCGTTCTTGGTATGTCCGCGGTTTTTTTGACAGAGAGGATGGAGTGATATGAAGATCGACCCCAAGCGGCTGCGGCTATATGCCGTGACGGACCGGGCCTGGACTCATGACGCGGAGGGCCTGCTCCGTCAGGTGGCGGCAGCCGTCGACGGCGGGGCGGGCATCGTCCAGCTGCGGGAAAAGCACATGGGACAGGCGGATTTCCTGGCGGAGGCGGAGCGGTTCGTGGCCCTGTGCCGGGAAAAGGGCGCTGTCAGCATCATCAACGACAATGTGGAGATCGCCGCCCAGACCGGGGCGGACGGCGTTCATGTGGGCCAGGAGGATCTGGAGGCGGGCCGGACTAGGGAGCTGCTGGGGCCGGACAAGCTGATCGGCGTTTCCGCCCACTCCGTGGAAGAGGCCCTGGCCGCCCAGGCGGCGGGGGCGGACTACCTGGGCGTGGGCGCGGCTTTCGTCACCGGCACCAAGACGGACGCCAAGCCCATCTCCCGGGAGACCATCCGGGCCATCACGGCGGCGGTGGACATCCCGGTGGTGGCCATCGGCGGCATCAGCCATGACAATATTCTGGAGTTGAAGAACTGCGGCCTGGACGGCGTGGCGGTGGTCTCCGCCCTGTTCGCCCAAGCCGACGTGAAGGCGGCGGCGGAGGAGCTGCTGCGGCTCTCGGAGGAGATCGCCCGATGAACATCCGGGGCGCCATCTTTGACCTGGACGGGACCCTGACGGACTCCATGTACATCTGGCAGAAGGCCCCGGTGGATCTGATGCGCCGGTACGGCGGTGACCCGCCGGAGGATCTGGCCCGGGACCTGAAGGAGATGGGCCGCCGGGAGGCGGCGGAGTACCTGCGAAGCCGCTTCTCCCTCTCCACCACGCCGGAGGAGCTGATGGACACCCTCAACGATCTGGTGACGGAGGAGTACCGGTCCCGGGTGCCCTTGAAGCCCGGGGCGGACCGGCTGCTGGCCCGGCTGGCGGATTCCGGCATCTCCTGCTGCATCGCCACCGCCAGCGAGGCGTTCCAGGCCCGCTCCGCCATGGAACGGCTGGGACTGTGGCCGCACTTCCGCTTCGCCGTCAGCTGTGTCCAGTACGGCGGCAAGACCCGGCCGGACATCTATCTGGAGGCCGCCCGCCGTCTGGGGACCGCTCCGGCGGAGACGGTGGTGTTTGAGGATGCCCTTCACGCTGCCAGGACCGCCCACGAGGCAGGCTTCCGGGTCTGCGGCGTCTGGGACGCCTCTGCCGAAGAGGATCAGGCCGCGCTGAAAGCCCTGGCGGATTGGTACGTGCGGGACCTGGGCGACTGGGTCCCGTAAGGGACGGGGAACCGCGGCCAGCGGGCCGCTTCCAGCGGCGGATCGGGGGCACCACCTTCCGCCGCTTGATAAAACTTCAATGCAAAGAAGCATCAGGAAAGGAAGCATCGATATGAAGACAGCATTGACGATCGCTGGGACCGATCCCAGCGGAGGCGCCGGTATCCAGGCAGATATCAAGACCATGACCGCCAACGGCGTGTTCGCCACCTGTGCGGTGACGGCTCTGGTGGCCCAGAACACTACCGGCGTCAAGAGCATCGTGGAGTGTACGCCGGACTTTCTGGCGGAGGAGCTGGACTGCGTGTTCACAGATATCTTCCCCGACGCGGTGAAGACCGGCATGGTCTCCAGCATTCCGCTGATCCGGGTGATCGCGGCCAAGCTGAAGGAGTATGGGGCCAAAAATCTGGTGGTGGACCCGGTGATGGTGGCCACCTCCGGGGACCGGCTCATCACGGAGGACGCGGTCTCCGCCCTGAAGGAGCTCCTGCTGCCCCTGGCCACGGTACTGACCCCCAACATCCCTGAGGCGGAGATCCTCTCCGGCATGACGATCCGCAGCGCCGCAGACATGGAGGCGGCGGCCCGGGCCATCAGCGAGCAGTACGGCTGCGCCGTGCTGTGCAAGGGCGGCCACCAGATCAACGACGCCGATGACCTGCTGTGGCGCTGCGGCAGCGGCAAGTGGTTCCACGGAAAGCGGATCAACAACCCCAACACCCACGGCACCGGCTGCACCCTGTCTAGCGCCATCGCCTCCAATCTGGCGAAGGGCTTTGACCTGGACACGGCGGTGGAGCGGGCCAAGGCTTACATCTCCGGCGCTCTGGGGGCCATGCTGGACTTGGGACGCGGTTCCGGCCCCATGAATCACATGTTCGACCTGAAGAGCATCTACTGTACGGAAAAGGCAGATTGACCAGTTTGCAGACAACAGGGGGACAGCGGTTTTATCCGCTGTCCTCCTGTTGTTTTTGCGCAGAAAAACGGCGGTTCCGATGGCGGGATCTATTTGGAATCACCAGACTGAACAAAATGATTTCAGGTATTTTTAAGGTTTAAAACGAGCTAAATATACTGCAAAAATAATAAAAACAAAATTTTTTAAAGTATTTTTTCAGGTTGATTTTAGCTTTCCATGATACCTTTGGACCAGAACCCTTCCCGGAGGGGGAGGTACGGAAAGGATTGGCACGGTATGAGCGAAAAAGGACTGGAGCGGGAGACGGAAGGAATCTCCGTGGGGGAGCGGGAGCCCGTCGTAGCAGATTCCTCTCCCAAAGGGGGCCGTCTCCGCAGCAGCTGGAAAAAGCTGTGGAAGGGGCGGAAACGAAAGGCGCTGGCGCTGCTTCTGGTGGTGGCCATTGCAGGCGGCGTGGTGATCTGGAGGGGCCGCGGACAGACGGCCTCCGCTGCGACGACGTATCAGGAGGCGGCGGTGGAGCGCCGCTCTATCACTAATTCCCTCTCCTCCAGCGGCACGCTGGAGCCAGCGGACTCCTACACCGTCAATACGCTGGTCTCCGGCGAGATCCTCAGCGATACCTTTGAAAAGGGCGACCAGGTGGAGGAGGGCCAGCTGCTCTATACTATTGATTCCTCCAACGCGGCCAGCAGCCAGACCCAGGCGCAGAACAGCTACTCCCAGGCCCAGACCTCCTATGAGCAGGCGGTGAAGGCCAAGTATCCCCAGGCGGACCTGAGCGGCACCGTCAGCGAGGTGTATGTGAACGAGGGGGACAGCGTCAGCGCAGGCACACAGCTTCTGAAGATCGTGGCGGATGAGAACATCTACATCGACTTCTACTTCACCTACGCGGACAGCGGCGACTTCTACATCGGCCAGACCGCCACGGTCTTTATCGACGGCTTTGCCGGGACCCTCACCGGAACGGTTGCCGCGGTGTCCAGTTCCTCCGCGGCGGTCTCCACCGGCGTACCCCTGACTACCGTCCGGGTACGGCTCGCCAACCCGGGCCTTGTGACATCCGACTACACCGCCAGCGCCGTCATCGGCAGCTACTCCAGCTACGGCCAGGCGTCCATCAAGGTGGGGGCCAGCAGCGTCATCACGGCAGAGGCGTCCGGCAAAGTTGCAGGTTTCAACTGGCTGGTGGGCGATACCATCTCCAGCGGCGACCGGATCTGCACCATCACCGGTGACAGCGTGGACAACCAGATTGAAAGCGCCCGCATCAGTGTCAGCAACGCCTCCACCAGCCTGGAAAATGCCCGGGACAATCTGGAGGACTACTCCGTCACTGCGCCCATCTCCGGCACCGTGGTCACCAAGAACGCCAAGGCGGGGGACAACATTGAGGGCGGCTCCGGCAGCACCCTCTGCGTCATCTATGACCTGAGTTATCTGGAGATGACCATGTCCATCGACGAGTTGGACATCAGCTCTGTGGAGGTGGGCCAGGAGGTCCGGATCACCGCCGATGCCGTGGAGGGGAAGACCTACACCGGCGTGGTGACGGAGGTGTCCGTGGCGGGCACCACCTCCGGCGGCATCACCACGTACCCCGTCACCGTCCGCATCGACGAGACCGACGGCCTGCTGCCTGGGATGAATGTGGACGCGGAGATCGTGATCTCCTCGGCGGATGACGTGCTGGCCATCCCAAGCGCCGCCGTGAGCCGCGGGGACATGGTGCTGGTCACCGCGAATTCTCCCAGTGCTGTGAATGCCCTGGACCAGGAGGCCCCGGAGGGCTACGTCTACGTGCCGGTGGAAACCGGCGTCAGCGACAACAGCTACATTGAGGTCCTCTCCGGCCTCCAGGAGGGGGACACAGTGGCCTATCTCCAGGCGGCTGGCTCCGCCAGCTCCGGCGATATGACGTTCGTCATGCCGAGCGGGGCCATGTCCTCCATACCGATGGGCGACATGCCCAGCGGGATGCCCTCCGGCGGCGGAATGCCCAGCGGCGGGCCGGGAGGCTTCTGATGGGCACTTTGATCGAATTTCGGGAGGTCTGCAAGTATTACCAGATGGGCGACACCACTGTGAAGGCGGCGGACCACATCTCCTTCCAGATCCGGAAGGGGGAGTTCGTGGCCATCGTGGGCCAGTCCGGCTCCGGCAAGTCCACCTGTATGAACATCATCGGCTGCCTGGACGTGCCCACCTCCGGCACGTACCTGCTGGACGGCAGGGATGTGGGTCAGATGGATAAGGACCAGCTGGCCGCCATCCGGAACAAGATGCTGGGCTTCATCTTCCAGCAGTACAACCTGCTGCCCAAGCTGACGCTCCAGGAGAACGTGGAGGTGCCGCTGATGTACGCCGGCATCCCCAAGCCGGAGCGGCACGAGCGATCCCGGATCGCGCTGGAGATGGTGGGTCTTGGCGACAAGCTGCGCAATAAGCCCAGCCAGCTCTCCGGCGGCCAGCAGCAGCGGGCGTCCATTGCCCGGGCTCTGGCAGGGGACCCGGCGGTGATCCTGGCCGACGAGCCCACCGGCGCCCTGGACTCCCACACCGGGCGGGAGGTGCTGACCATGCTGCAGCAGCTCCATGCCGCGGGCAACACGGTGGTGCTCATCACCCACGACAACTCCATCGCTGTCCAGGCCCAGCGGATCATCCGGCTGGAGGACGGCCACGTGATCTACGACGGCGATGCCGGTGCGCCTGAGGCGGTAGTGACGCCCAACCTTGCCGGAAGGGGGATGGCGGGATGAGCCTGATCGAGACCTTCCAGATGGCGGTGCAGAATATTCTCAGCAGCAAGATGCGGACCTTCCTCACTATGCTGGGCATCATCATCGGCGTGTGCGCGGTCATCGTCATCGTGGGCCTGGGCAACGGGATGCAGGGCTATATTGAGGACAGCTTTGCCGACATGGGCACCGACTCTCTGACAGTGATGGTGATGGGCCGCGGCTCCTCCCGCAGCGTGTCGGAGGGCGAGATGTACCAGCTGGTGGCGGACAACAGCGATGTGTTCAAGCAGATCTCCCCCACGGTCACCATGAGCGGCTCGGTGAAGATCGGCAGCAGCACTCTTTCCGCCACCTCCGTCACCGGCGTCAGCGAGGATTACTTCTCCATGAAGGGGTATGAGGTCGCCCAGGGCCGGGGGCTCCAGTACACGGACATGACCGGCCGGAAAAAGGTCTGCATCGTCGGGCAGTATCTGAATCAGGTCTATTACGGCGGGAATGCCGTGGGTCAGACGCTGCGGATCAATGGCAACTCGTTTACCATCGTAGGTGTTATGGGAATGGAGGGCACAGAGCTGGAAGAGGGCGGCACGGACGACTGCGTGTTCCTCCCCTACTCCACCGCCGCCCGCCTCAGCTTCACCGGCACCATCTCCAGTTACACCATCACTGTCCAGGACACGGACCAGATCTCCCAGGCCAAAACCACCCTGGAGAACGCCCTCTATGAGATTTTTGAGGACGACGATGCCTATACCGTGGGCAGCATGGCGGAGATGGTGGAGGAGATGAACTCCATGGTGAACATGGTGATCTACATTCTGGCGGGCATCGCTGCCATCTCTCTGGTGGTGGGCGGCATCGGCATCATGAACATCATGCTGGTGTCGGTTACGGAGCGGACCAGAGAGATCGGCATCCGCAAGGCGCTTGGGGCCCGGGAGGGCGCCATCATGCGCCAGTTCGTCATCGAGGCGGCTACCACCTCCTCTCTGGGCGGCGTACTGGGGATCGCCCTGGGCTTCGGCCTATCCGCGGCGGCCACGGTGGTCATCGCCAATGTCATACCGGACACCCCCATCACCGTCAGCCCCAGCATTGCGGCGATCCTGGTGGCCTTCGGTGTCTCCGCGGGCATCGGCATCGCCTTCGGATACCTCCCCGCCAAAAAGGCCGCGGTGCTGAACCCCATCGATGCGCTGCGGTATGATTGAGACGCCATCCGCATCCGCCCTTCCCGGTGGGTCCCCATCCGGGGACCCGCCGCCGTTTTTCTTGTCAGTCGGGCCCGGCCGTGGTACAATGGCCGCGAAACAACCGGTCTTCCGGCCGGAGAGAGGTTCTGCGAAAAGAGGAGACTGCCATGAGGGAGATCAGAAAGAAGCGTGCGGTGGCTGTGGAAGTCCGCCGGGAGAGGAAGTGGTTGATGCAGTAAAAAGGAAACAGGAGGAGACATCGTGAATCAGACCATCCGCGGCATGGGGCTTCCGGACCCCGACGCGGTTTTTCCAAACGAATACGGCACATCCTGCTATATCAAAAATGTGGTGACGGCCCCGAACATCCAGATCGGGGATTACACCTACTACGACGATCCGGTGGACCCTGCGGGGTTTGAACAGAACAACGTCCTGTTCAACTATCCGGAGTTCGGGGACCGGCTCATTATCGGCAAGTTCTGCTCCATCGCCGCCGGGACCCAGTTCATCATGGGCCCGGCCAACCACCGGACCAGCAGCGTCAGCACCTACCCCTTCCAGGTGTTCGGCGGGGCATGGGCTGACCAAGCGCCGCCTCACCTGGGCCAGTTGCCCCGAAAGGGGGACATCATGGTGGGCAACGACGTGTGGATCGGCCGGGAGAGCGTGATCCTGCCGGGGGTCCACATCGGCGACGGCGCCATCATTGCGGCCCGCTCCGTAGTGGCGAAGGATGTGCCCGCCTATACCGTGGCGGGCGGCAATCCGGTCCGCGTGCTGAAGCAGCGGTTCCCAGAGGATCTGGTCCAGTTGCTCCTGGCATGGCGGTGGTGGGACCTGCCCCCGGCGGAGTTGGCGGAGGCCGTGCCGCTGCTGTGCGACCCGGATCTGGACGCGGTGCGGACGGACCTGCGCCGTCGCCTGGGAATGGCGGAGTGAGTGGCTGTATGCAAAAAAGTCCCGGCCCTTTTTAGGGCCGGGACTTCTGCTTTTTTATGAAGCGCCGTCTTTCTTGGGCTCGATCAGATAAGACGGCAGGCTCCGCTGGCAGCCGTTTTTCTCATAAAACGCTTCCGCCCCCGGCTGGGCGCCGAAATACAGCAGCGTGGGGGTATGGGCCGCAGCCAGCCGCAGCAGCCGGCTTCCGATGCCCTGCCGCTGATATGCCGGCAACACCAGCAGCTCCGTGATGGTGCCGAAAAAGCAGCCGTCTGTGAGGACTCGCAGGCAGCCCGCCAGCTGGCCGCCGTCCCAGGCAGTGAAGTTCATCGTTTTTGACAGCGCGGCGCGGGTCTGCTCCAGATTGTACGCTCCCGGCCAGACCTGCTGGACAAAGTCGAGGAAGGTCTCTCCGGAAAGGCTCCGGTCGTCCACACGATACTCCATGGCAGCATCCTCCAATCCCGTCACGCCTCCGCCATCTCCCGCATCAGGGCGATCTCCCGGGCATAGCCGGGCAGGTCGTTGGGGGTCTCCAGACAGAAGGGAAGATCCTTCAGCGCCGGGTGGCGGACGATCCGCCCCAGCGCCTCCAGACCGATGGTCCCCTCCCCCAGACAGGCGTGGCGGTCCTTGCGGCTGCCGGGGGGATTCTTGCTGTCGTTCAAATGAATCGCCTTCAGCCGCCGGAGGCCGATGATGCTGTCAAATTCTGTCAGCACGCCGTCCAGGTCGTGGACGATGTCGTATCCTCCGTCGGACACGTGGCAGGTGTCCAGGCAGACGCCCACCTTGCCGGAGAGCTCCACCCGGTCCAGAATGGCCCGCAGCTCCTCAAAACGGCCGCCTACTTCGCTGCCCTTGCCTGCCATGGTCTCCAGCAGAACGGTGGTGGCCTGATCGGGCCGCAGGATGGCGTTGAGTCCGTCGGCAATGAGAGCGATGCCGGTCTCGCTTCCCTGCCCCACATGGCTGCCGGGATGGAAGTTGTAATACTGTCCTGGCACATGCTCCAGCCTAGCCAGGTCGTCCGCCATGGTCTCCCGGGCGAATATCCGGTTCTTCTCCTCCGCGCCGCAGAGGTTCAAAGTATAGGGAGCGTGGGCGACAATGGGGCCAAAGCCGTGCCGGGCCAGCAGGTCCCGCAGGGCTGCAGCGTCCGCCGGGTCCAGGTCCTTGGCCCGGCTGCCCCTGGGATTGCGGGTGAAAAATTGAAAGGTGTTGGCCCCCAGCTCCAGCGCCTGGCGGCCCATGGCCGCAAAGCCCTTGGAGGAGGACAGATGGCAGCCGATATACAGCATGGCCGCGCCTCCTTCTCTCGGTCTGTACTGCTCTGCATCCGCCGGAAGGCGGAAGGAGATTATATTTTATCATACCACATGGACACTGCCTATGCACGGGCAAAAGCAACAAAAAGCGGGGTCTGCCGGCCGAAACCGGTGACCCCGCTGAGACACTGCCGGACGCTGGTAAAGCGGCGGCCCCGTCCGGCGGGGGCCTTATATGTTTCGGGAGAGCGGATCGGCTTCATCGTCTGTGATGAAAAGTTCCTCCGCCTTCTGCTGCGCATCGATCAGCCGGGCCTGGAGCCGGCGCAGGGATTCCTCCGCATCGGTGATGGCGTTGAAGAGCAACAGATATTCCTTGGAGACCTTCTGCATTTGGTATTCATCCTTTCTAAACCGCCACAAGATCTGGGGACTGCCCTTATCATACACAAAGGCCGGGCGAAATTCTGTCTGAATCTGTCGAGATACCCAAGGTTTTGCAAAAAATTCAAAAACCAACACAAAATAGCAGGAATTTCCGAAAAAACGAAAAAAATCCAGGGCCTTTTGCCGGAAAAAATGGAAATGGCAAAAAAAAGCGGTCCGCGTCAGGCGCGGACCGCTCCGGAATTCAAGTCAGGTTTCGGGCTGCTCCAGCTCCCGCAGGCCGGCGATGTCACCCACCGGCAGGGAGAACACCAGGGACTGAGCGGCGCTCTGGATGCCCGCCTTGGCCATGATGGCCTTCATAATGGGCTTCTTCGCCTCGCTCCGGGCCAGGATGAAGACCATCTCCTGCTCCGACGCGATGGACACGCCGAAAAACTTCCGCACCAGGTCTGTGCCGGTGCCCTTGGCGTGGATCACCGTGCCGCCGGTGGCGCCTGCCTCCCGGGCGGCGTCCATCACCAGGTCGGTGGACCCCTGGTTGGCAATGACCACGATCAGATCGTGGGCAATCTCCCGTTCCATAGCAGTTTCTCCCTCCTGTTCATGCAGCAGATATTCCTTGGCGGTGGATCCGCCGATGCTGTTCACCGGCACAGTCATCAAAACGCCCTGGCCGGGCACATCCAGCCACAGGTCACGGGCCGCCTGGCGCACCAGCCGGGGGGACCGGGGGGACACGCAGAACAGCACGGCCTTCTCCGTGGCCTCCAGGCCCAGAAAGTCCAGCACCTCCGTGGTGGCGGTGCCCTGACCCAGAGCTGTCAGCACCAGCGAGATCCCGTGGGTCCGGAACCAGGCGGCGAACTGCTCTGCCCGGCTGCGGTCAGTGATGGTGATGAACAAATCGACGCCCTGCATGGCGGTCTCTCCTCTCTTTACGATGTCGGACGGACTGCTCACAGCTCGATGATCTCCTCGTCCACCGGGGCGGGAGGCGTCTCCTGAGCGGCTCTCTTCATCTTGAGCTGATACAAAAGGCCCAGCATCTGGATGGTCAGCAGCGGCGTCATAGCCACCATAGCCACCACGCCGAAGGCGTCCGTCACCACATTGCCGCCCAAGGCCTCGCAGGCGCCCTGAGCAAAGGGCAGCAGGAAGGTGGCCGTCATAGGCCCGGAGGCCACGCCGCCGGAGTCAAAGGCAATGGCAGTAAAGATCTTGGGGACGAAAAAGGACATGACAATGGCGGCCAGATACCCCGGCACCACCAGCCAGAAAATGGAAATCCCGGTCATCACCCGCATCATGGCCAGACCGATGGAAACCGCCACGCCGATGGAGAGGCTGGTGCTCATGGCCTTGCCGGGAATGGCGCCGGAGGTGATCTCCTCCACCTGCTTGTTCAGAACATGGACCGCAGGCTCCGCCTGGACGATGAACCAGCCCATCAGCATTCCGATGGGAATCAGGATCCAGTTGAAGGACAGGCCGGCGATCTGGCGGCTGAGGTAGCTGGCCGCCGGCATGAAGCCCACGTTGGCGCCCGTAAGAAACAGGACCAAACCCACATAAGTATACAGGATGCCGATGACAATTTTCAATACTTTTTTCTTCTTTAATTTCAGGGAAACCGCCTGAAAAACGGCGAAGAACAGTGCGATGGGGGCCAGACACACCGCCACTTCGCTGAGATACGCCGGAAGTTCCACCTGAAACAGGTGCCACAGAGCCCGGCTGTCTGTCACGGAGGGGATTTCCACCGGGGTGTAGACGCCCGCGCCCGGGTAGATCAGGGCCAGCACCATCACCGCCAGGATGGGGCCGACAGAACAGAGAGCCACCAAGCCGAAGCTGTCCTGGGCGGCATTCTCGTCGCTGCGGATGGAGGCCACGCCCACGCCCAGGGCCATGATAAAGGGCACGGTCATGGGACCCGTGGTGACGCCGCCGGAGTCGAAGGCGATGGCCAGGAAGTCCTCCGGTACAAAGAGGGCCAGCGCAAACACGAGGATGTAGAACACGATCAGCATCCGGTTCAGGGGAATGCGGAACAGGATGCGCAGCATGGCGATCACCAGAAAAACGCCCACGCCCACGGCCACAGCGCCCACCAGCGTGGCGTTGGGCACACCGGGCACCTGCTGGGCCAGCACCTGGAGATCCGGCTCCGACACGGTGACGATGACGCCGATCAGAAAGCCGACAGCCGCCACAACCCAGAGCTTTCTGGAGCGGGTCATGGCGGCGCCCACCCGTTCTCCGATGGGGGTCATGGCGGTGTCAGCGCCCAGGGAAAACAGGCCGATGCCCAGAATCACCATCACCGCGCCGATCAGAAAGGCCAGCAGCGTCTCGGTGGGGATGGGCGCAACAGTAAAGCTGAGGATCAGCACGATCACCGTAATGGGGACCACGGAGGCCAAGGCTTCCCGGAGCTTTTCCCAGAGGATGGTTTTATTCCGCCCCAATCGTTCCTGCCATTGCTCTCGTCTCTTCCACGGCAATCTCATCACCTCTCCAAAATTCATACAATTTATATAGATATGATTATAATAACATAAATAGGCCGCCCACAGTGACGAAAAAGCAGAAATTTACAAAATCTTTATAAGCGGAGCGGTGATTCCCTTTTTTCCCGAACTGTGCTATGCTGTACCATATCACCTTCACAGGAGTGCGCAGGATGAAGAAGAGTCCTTACGACAGAGAGCGGTTTTTTGAAAAATACAGCCAGATGGACCGCTCCCGCCTGGGACTGGCGGGCGCCGGGGAGTGGGAGTCCTTGGAGCCCCTGCTGCCGGACTTCGCCGGGAAGCGGGTGCTGGATCTGGGCTGCGGCTACGGCTGGCACTGCATCTATGCGGCGGAACACGGCGCGGCGGCTGTCACCGGCGTGGACCTGTCGGAGAAAATGCTGGCCGTGGCCCGGGAAAAGACCACGGCTCCGCAGGTGACCTATATCCGGGGGGATATGGCGGAGACCCCATTCCCGCCGGAGAGCTTTGACGTGGTCCTCAGTTCCCTGGCCATCCACTATCTGCCTTCCTTTACAGACTTTTTGGAGCGGGTGCGGCAGTGCCTGTCACCCGGCGGCGACTTTGTCTTCTCTGTGGAGCACCCCATTTTCACTGCTGCCGGTCCCCAGGAGTGGTACTACGGCCCGGACGGCACCCCCCTCCACTTCCCTGTGGACCGGTATTTCGAGGAGGGACGGCGCACCGCCCGCTTTCTGGGGGAGGATGTGACCAAGTACCACCGCACCCTCACCACCTATCTGGACGGCCTGCTTACCGGCGGATTCCAGCTGCTGCGGGTGGTGGAGCCTCAGCCGCCGGCGCGGATGCTGGGCCAGCCGGGAATGCGGGACGAGCTCCGCCGCCCCATGATGCTGCTGGTCTCCGCCCGGAAGCGGACGGCGTGGCCGCACGGAAAACCGGGGCGGCGCGACGGCCCCGGATGAAAAACTGCTGGAAGATCATGAATACACAGAAAGGAAGGACTGCTCCATGAAAACAGGTCTGGTGCTGGAGGGCGGCGCGCTGCGGACGATCTTCTCCTCCGGCGTGTGCGACGCTTTTTTGAACGAGAAACTGCCCATGCCGGACTACACCATCGGCGTCTCGGCCGGGATTGCCTACGGCGTCAGCTACCTCTCCCGGCAGAAGCGGCGGAATCTCCAGCTGCTGATGCACTACGCCAATGACCGGCGGTACATGGGCTGGGGGAATTTCTTTGATCCCCGGAATCGCAGCTACTTCGGGCTGAAGTTCGCCTACGACACCATCCCCAACGAGCTGGTGCCCTTTGATTACGACACCTTCGAGGCGTATCCCGGTCAGGTGGAGGCGGTGGTCACCAACCTGCAGACCGGCCGGGCCGAGTACCGGGAGGTCCCCCGGCGGGACGCCAGCTTCCTCCTGCTCCAGGCCACATGCGCCATGCCCGTGCTGTTCCAGCCCATCCGGCTGGATGACGGCGCCCCCTATCTGGACGGGGGCTGCTCCGACGCCATTCCCTGGAAGCGGGCGCTGGCGGTGGGCTGCGACCGGGTGGTGGTTGTCCTGACCCGGGAGCGGAGCTATCGGAAGGAGCCGGAGCAGCTGATGCCCCTGTTCCGGCGGGTGTACCGCAAATACCCCGTCTTTCTGGAAGGACTGCGGACCCGGGCGGAGCGCTATAACCAATGCCGGGAGGAGCTGTTTGCTCTGGAGCAGGAGGGCCGGGTGTTGGTGATCGCGCCGGCGAACACCCGGGGCTTCTCCCGCACGGAGCGGGACCGGCAGAAGATCCTGGCCCTGTGGCAGGACGGCTTCTTCGCCGGCCGCCGGGCTGCGGAGGCGGTGCGGGACTTCTGGACGCGGGAGACACCTTCCGCTGGGACACCGGAATAGCAGCAGACCGCCGCCCATCTTTCAGTGGGCGGCGGTTTCCTCTTGGCGGAAGTGGTTTTGCACAAGAAATCCGTACTGCTTTTTGCGTTTTACCATATTTTTACGCAAATTTTACAAAATCTTAGAAATCCTCTTTCCAGCGTGCCGCTTTGCATATATAATGTTGGAGCGCAGTATACATGACAGAATCGGACCGGCCGTGCCAGACGGTCTGGAATACTGGGAAAGGAAAGCGCAGTTATGGACATTTTCTCCGTCTTTACCCTCTGCGGCGGCCTGGCGTTCTTCTTGTACGGCATGACCGTCATGTCCAAGAGCCTGGAAAAGATGGCCGGCGGCAAGCTGGAGCGGATGCTCAAGCGCATGACCTCCAGCCCCTTCAAGAGCTTGCTGCTGGGGGCGGGCATCACCATCGCCATCCAGTCCTCCTCCGCCATGACGGTGATGCTGGTGGGCCTGGTGAACTCCGGCGTCATGGAGTTGAGACAGACCATCGGCATCATCATGGGCTCCAACATCGGCACCACCCTGACGGCGTGGATTCTGTCTCTCACCGGCATCGAGAGTGAGAACGTCTTTGTGAACCTGCTGAAGCCGGAGAACTTCTCTCCCCTGATCGCTCTGGCGGGTATCCTGCTGATCATGGGCTCCAAGCGCCAGCGGCGCCGGGACGTGGGGCGCATCATGATGGGCTTTGCCATTTTGATGTACGGCATGGAGCTGATGAGCGGCGCCGTCAGCCCTCTGGCGGAGATGCCCCAGTTTGCCGGGCTGCTCACCGCCTTTGAAAATCCCCTGCTGGGTGTGTTGGTGGGCGCGGTGTTCACCGGGATTATCCAGTCATCCGCTGCCTCTGTCGCCATTCTGCAGGCCCTGGCCATGACCGGCTCCATCACCTACGGCATGGCCATCCCCATCATTATGGGGCAGAACATCGGCACCTGCGTCACCGCCCTCATCAGCTCCATCGGCGTCAACCGCAACGCCAAGCGAGTGGCGGTGGTCCACATCTCCTTCAACGTCATCGGCACCGCCGTGTGCCTGATCCTCTTCTACGGCGGCGACATGATCCTCCACTTCACCTTCCTGAATCAGGCCGTGGGGGCCGTGGGCATCGCCTTCTGCCACACCGCCTTTAACGTGTTCACCACGATCCTGCTCCTGCCCTTCTCCCGCCAGCTGGAAAAGCTGGCGCGGAGACTGGTGCGGACCGAGGACACCCGCGAGAGCTTCGCCTTCCTGGATCCCCTGCTGCTGCGGACCCCCGGCGCGGCAGTCAGCGAAAGCGTCGCCATGGCAGGCCGCATGGGACAAGCCGCCCGGGAGAACATCTGCCTGGCGACGGACCAGCTCTCCCAGTACAGCCGGGAGCGGGAGACCCAGATCCTGCAGAACGAGGACAAGCTGGACATTTACGAGGACCGGCTCAGCAGCTACCTGGTGGAGATCTCCCAGCACGGGCTGTCCATGCAGGATATGCGCACGGTTTCCCGCTTGCTCCACGCCATCGGGGACTTCGAGCGGATCGGCGACCATGCCGTGAACATCCAGGAGTCCGCCCAGGAGCTCCACGACAAGGAGCTCCGGTTCTCTGACAGCGCCCGGGAAGAGCTGCAGGTGCTGCTCTCCGCGCTGGATGACATCCTGGACCTGACCATCCGCAGCTTCCAGGCAGCGGACATGGAGACCGCCCGCCGGGTGGAACCCCTGGAGGAGACCATCGACCAGCTGATTGAGGAGATCCGAAGCCGCCATATCCAGCGGCTCCAGGCGGGCCAGTGCACCATCCAGCTGGGCTTTGTGCTCAGCGACCTGCTGACCAACATCGAGCGGGCGTCCGATCACTGCTCCAACATCGCCGTCAGCGTCATTGAGGAGTGCTCCGGCGGCCCCGGCCGCCACGCCTATCTGCAGGAGGTGAAGGCCGGCGGCGCCTTCGGCGAGGACCTGCGGCGCGACCGGAAGAAATACCATCTCCCCGAGGCATGACGGAAAGCGGACAGGCTCTGTGTCTACCAGACGCAGGGCCTGTTTTTTATCATTCAGGTATAGCCGTCCCCTGTCGGAGGGAAAATACCCCTATCTCACCGAAAACAGGAGGAATCCGTATGTCTGTGGATCTGAAGAACAGCGAGACCCTGAAAAACCTCATGCGGGCCTTTGCGGGCGAAAGCCAGGCCCGGAACCGCTACACCTTTGCCGCCTCCGTCTGCCGCCAGCAGAAGCTGCATGTGGTGGAGGCGGTGTTCCGCTTCACTGCGGACCAGGAGAAGGAGCACGCGGAGATTTTTTACAACCACATGAAAGAGCTGGCGGGCCAGACCGTGGCCATCGACGGCACCTATCCCGTGGACCTGACGAACGATGTGAAGGAGCTGCTCCGCAAGGCGCAGCACAACGAGTATGAGGAGCACGACCCGGTATACAAGACCTTCGGCGACGTGGCCCAGCAGGAGGGCTTTTCCGCTGTGGCGGCTTCCTTCCACAAGATCGCAGAGATCGAGCAGGCCCATGGCAACCGCTTCGGCAGGCTGGCGGATCTGCTGGAACAGGGAAAGCTGTTTGTCTCCGATGTCCAGTGCGCCTGGATGTGCCTGAACTGCGGTTATATCTTTGAGGGGGCGGCAGCCCCCAAGGTCTGCCCTGTGTGCCAGCACGACCAGGGCTTTTTCGTGCGGCTGGAGATGGCACCCTTCGGGGACGCGGTGCTGAAAAAGTGAATCAGGCTCCCAAGGCGGGGAGGCCGGAAAAGCGGCCTCCCCGCCCTCTTGCAGTCGGATCTGAATATTCACTCTTTTATTCATCTGCAATATACATCGATGCTGGAAATATTCACAAATTTTCGGCTGTTTTTCCGGGATTGAACCGGATAAAATAGAGCACTCCACCAACAGGGGCAAATAAATATTCATTTTTGCACGAAAATCTATTGACAAGAGGGAGGGAACGTGATAAGGTAAGGCATGTTCCGGCGGGAGGTGCTTCCTCCCTTGGAAATTCAGAGAAAACCGCCCCGCGACCGCGGGAGCATGAAAAAGGGAGATTGCGATACCATGAAGAAGTTTCTTGCATTGATTCTGACGCTGGCCATGGCGCTGTCCGTCACGGCCTGCGGCGGCAGCGACGACACTGCGGATGACACCGCCGACGGCGAGGGCTCCGGCACGGAGGAGACTGCGGATTACGCCTCCATGACTGACGACGAGCTGAAGGCCGCCATCACCACTGTGGAGGGCGGGAAGCTCACCGTCGCCACCAGCCCGGACTTCGCCCCCTATGAGTTCTATTCCATCGACGAGAGCGGCAATGCCCAGCTGGCGGGCTTTGACATCGCCCTGTCCCAGTATATTGCGGATTACCTGGGCCTGGAGCTGGTGGTGAACCCCATGGACTTCAACGGCGTGCTCACCGAGCTGCAGACCAAGCATGCGGATCTGGGCATGGCGGGCCTGTCTCCCGACCCGGAGCGTGAGGGCATCATGGACTTCTCCGACATCTACTACATGGGCGGCCAGTCCTTTGTGTGCCTGGAGTCCAACAAGGACAAGTTCCCCACGCTGGAAGACACCAATAACCCTGAGTACTCCATTGCCGCCCAGACCGGCTCCATCCAGTATAATCTGGCGGAAGAACACAGCCCCGAGGCCAACATTGTATCTCTGGCCAAGGTGACGGATATCGTGGCCGAGCTGGTGGCCGGTAAGATTGACGGCGCATATATCGAGACGCTGCCTGCCATGAGCTATCAGGTGAACTACCCCGAGCTGTGCCTGGCGCTGGAGGTCCCCTATGATGTGGCTGGCTCTTCCGTGGGCGTCACGAAGGGTAATGCCGCCCTGCTGGAAGGTGTGAACCGCGCCATCGCCGCCGCCATCGAGGATGGTTCTATGGATCAGTTTGTGGAAGAGGCCACCACCCTGGCTGCCGGCAATACCGGCATTCTGGTGGACGGCGAGATTGTCGCCGGCTGAGACTGAAATACGATCGGACCGCTCAATTCCTCCCCTGGTTGCCCAGGGGAGGAATTGGCCGCTTTGCAGAGGCTGGGGTTGCTGGTCTGGAAAGGAGCATATATGGGTCAACTGATACAATTGGAAAACTTTGCCCGGCTGAAGCCCTATGCCGGAATGTTTGCGGAGGGCCTTGCCATCACCGTTCTGCTGGCACTGTTTACGGTGCTGATCGGCTTTATCCTGGCGCTTCTGCTGGCGCTGATGCGCATGAGCAACTTCCGCCCCTTCCGCGCCCTTGGCCTGAATCGGGACGGCCACCTGCGGGACGGTGGATTTCTACTGACGCTGAGCAAATTCAATCCCTTGAGTTTTATTGCCACCGCCTATGTGGAGGTCATCCGCTCTACCCCCATGATGGTGCAGATCCTGATTATCTATCTAGGTGTTTTTTCTGTCATTCAGCTGCCAAAATTTAGTATTTTTGGTTTTATTGAGTCCCAGCGATTTATTCCGGGTGTAGTGGCTCTGGGTATGAACTCCGGCGCCTATCTGTGTGAGATCATCCGGTCCGGCATTCAGTCCATTGACGGCGGCCAGACAGAGGCAGCCCGTTCTCTGGGCCTGTCTCAGCGGCAGAACCTGCGGTTCATTATCCTGCCACAGGCAGTGAAGAATATTTTACCCGCCATTGCCAACGAGTTCGTGGTCATCATCAAGGAGTCCGCCATTACATACACCATCGGTGTGCAGGATATCATGGGCGCTGTCAACAATATCCGGGGTGCCACGTTCCTCATCATGGAGCCCCTGCTGGTTGCAACGGCTCTATATTTCTGCCTGTGCTTCCCCACCAGCAAGATCATCGCTTACTTCGAAAGGAGAATGAGCCGTGGCGACCGGAGATAAGCTGATCCAAGTCAAGGACCTGAAGAAATACTACAACCGGGGCGCCATCAAGGCCCTGGACGGCGTCACGGTGGACATTGACCGGGGCGACGTGATGGTGGTCATCGGCCCCTCCGGGTCCGGCAAGTCCACGTTCCTCCGCAGCCTGAACCTGCTGGAGGAGCCCACCGGCGGCTCCATCATCTTCAACGGGGTGGATATCACAAAAAAGAAGATAAAAAATGCGGAGGGCAAAACGGTAAAGGTGGACATCGACCAGCACCGCCAGAAGATGGGCATGGTGTTCCAGCACTTCAACCTCTTCCCTCACATGACCATCATGGACAACATGACCCTGGCCCCCATCCAGGTGAAGCACATGGACCGGGGCGAGGCGGAGAAAAAGGCCCTGGCCCTGTTGGACCGAGTAGGCCTGCAGGACCGTGCCCGCGCCTATCCCATCCAGCTCTCCGGCGGCCAGAAGCAGCGGATTGCCATCGTTCGGGCATTGATGATGGAGCCGGAGGTTATGCTCTTTGACGAGCCCACCTCCGCCCTGGACCCGGAGATGGTGGGCGAGGTGCTGGAGGTCATGAAGGAGCTGGCCCAGGAGGGCATGACTATGGTGGTGGTCACCCACGAGATGGGCTTTGCCCGGGAGGTGGGCAGCCGGGTCCTCTTCATGGCAGACGGCAAGCTGCTGGAGGAGGGCTCCCCCGCCGACATTTTCGGAAATCCCCAGCACCCCCGGCTCCAGGACTTCCTCAGCAAGGTGCTGTAAGGCAGCCTGAGCCCAGTGCCGCCCGCTGGGCGGCGGGACCGGGCAACTGCGGGGCGCGCACAGATGTGCGCGCCCTTTTTAACGGGCCGGGGCATCCGGCGCAGAAAGGAGCATCCCCATGACAGCAGAAAAGCAGGCGGCCGTCGCCGCCATCGAAAAAAAAGCAGATCTGGTAGCCCAGGTGGCAGATGAGATCTGGTCCTTTGCGGAGTTGTCTCTCCAGGAGGAGCAGTCTGCCGACCTGTACTGCCGAGTGCTGGAGCAGGAGGGCTTCAAGGTGGAGCGGGGCATCTGCAACATCCCCACCGCCTTCTCCGCCTCCTACGGCAGTGGGCGGCCCATCATCGGCCTGCTGGCGGAATATGACGCGCTCTCCGGCCTTTCCCAGAAGGGCGGCAGCCTGACGCGGGAGGAGCTGGTCTCCGGCGGCTGCGGCCACGGGTGCGGGCATAACCTGCTGGGCGCCGGGGCCATGGCCGCCTCTCTGGGAGTGAAGGCGTATCTCGAGGCCGCCAAGATCCCCGGCACCGTGGTACTGTATGGCTGCCCCGGCGAGGAGGGCGGCGCCGCCAAGGCATTTATGGCCCGGGATGGGCTATGGTACGGTCTGGATGCGGCCCTCACCTGGCACCCGGACGACGCCAACGAGGTGCTTACCGGCTCCTCCAACTCCTGCATCCAAACCCAGTACCACTTCACCGGCGTGGCGGCCCATGCCGCCGGAGACCCGGACCGTGGCCGCAGCGCCCTGGACGCGGTGGAGCTGATGAACGTGGGCGTCCAGTTCCTGCGGGAGCACATGAGTGACAAGGCTCGGGTCCACTACGCCATCACCGATGCCGGCGGCCGGAGTCCCAACGTGGTCCAGCCCAGGGCCAGCGTGCTGTACATGGTCCGGTCCAATCATGTGGCGGAGGCCGTGGAGCTGCAGGCCCGGGTGGACAAGATCGCCCAGGGCGCAGCTCTGATGACTGAGACTACGGTGGAGAAGAAATTCATCGACGGCCTGGCGGACACCGTCACGAACCACGCCCTGGAGCGGGTCCTCTACCGAAATTTCGAGGCCCTGGGGGTCCCCAGTTACACGCCGGAGGAGCTGGCCTTTGCCGACAGCCTGGCCGGCACTTATTCCGGCAGTGACCGGGCGCCGGGCGTGGGCAGCCAGTATGATCTGGACTACGCGGCGGATGCCCAGGCCAGGCGGGCCCAGGCCGGCCACGCCATGAACCGCTTTCTGCTGCCCCTGTACCAGGGGGACGCCTTCCAGCCCGGCTCCACGGATGTGGGCGACGTCAGCTGGCAGTGCCCTACTGCACAGATCCACGTGGCCGCCTGGCCCAACGGCTGCCCCGGCCATAGCTGGCAAAATGTCTCCTGCGGCCGGACAGACATCGGCCACAAGGCGGCCCTCCATGCCGGCAAGGTCCTGGCGGCGGCCGCCATTGACCTGCTGACGGACCCGGCCCTGCTGGAGGAGGCAAAGACGGAGTTTCAGCGCCGGACGGCGGCAGGCTACACCTGCCCTATCCCCGCGGACGCGGTACCCACCATCGCAGACTGATTAAAAGGGCGCCCCGGTCAAAGCCGGGGCGCCCTTTTGTCGAAACAACCAATTATTTTTTCAGGTTACCAAAAATTTTGTTTGCTTTTGGGGGAATCCATGGTATCATAAGAGCAGAAGCCTCAAGCCCCGACTTCCGCACCACAGAACGCGCGGAGTTTCCGCCCGAAAGGAGTCCTGCCCATGGAGTCTCGCTTTGACCGCCGGGAGCTGCTGTTTCAGCCCCGGGGAATTCCGCCCCTCGGCACCTCGCTCTCCCTGGCCCTGCAGCATCTGGTGGCCATGATCGTGGGGTGTGTCACCCCGCCTATCATCATCGCCGGAGCCATCGGCCTCAGCCAGGAGGAGCAGGTGCTGCTGATCCAGGCATCCCTGGTGATGTCCGCCGTGTGCACATTCCTCCAGCTGTATCCCATCGGCGGGCGGTTCGGCTCTGGCCTGCCGGTGATCCTGGGTGTCAGCTTTGCCTATGTTCCCAGTATGCAGGCCATCGCCGCCTCCGGCGGCGGAGTGGCGGCCATTGCCGGCGCCATGATCGTGGGCGGCATCGTGGCTATGCTGGTGGGCGTGTTCGTCAAGAAGATCCGCCGGCTGTTCCCGCCGGTCATCACCGGCACGGTGGTGTTCACCATTGGCCTCTCCCTCTACCCTACCGCCATCAACTACATGGCCGGCGGCACCGGCAACACCTATGAATCCGTGGTGGCGCAACAGGGGCTGACGGAGGCACTGGTCTACGGCTCCTGGCAGAACTGGCTGATCGCGGCCCTGACGCTGACTGCCGTGCTGGTGCTGAACCACAAGGCCAAGGGCATCTGCAAGCTGGCTTCTATCCTGATCGGGATGCTGTTCGGCTATGCGGTGGCGCTCTGCTTCGGCATGGTCAGCTTTGCCGACGTGGGAAATGCTGCCTGGTTCGCCCTGCCGGAGCCCCTACACTTCGGTCTGAAGTTCGATCCAGCCTCCTGTGTGGCCATCGGGCTGTTGTTTGCCATCAACTCCATCCAGGCCATCGGCGACTTCACCGCCACCACCGTAGGCGGCCTGGACCGGGATCCCACGGACCAGGAGCTCCAGGGCGGTATCATCGCCTATGGCACCAGCAATATCCTGACGGCGCTGATGGGCGGCCTGCCCACGGCTACCTACTCCCAAAATGTGGGCATCGTCACCACCAACAAGGTGGTGAACCGGACGGTGTTCGCCATTGCCGGGGGATTCCTGCTGCTGGCGGGCATCTCCCCCAAATTTGCAGCGCTGCTGACCACCATTCCCCAGTGCGTGCTGGGGGGCGCCACAGTGACGGTGTTTTCCACCATTGCCATGACGGGCATGAAGCTCATCGCCTCCCAGGACCTGACGGCCCGGAACACCACCATTGTGGGTCTCTCTGCTGCTCTGGGCGTGGGGATTTCCCAGGCCTCCGAGGCCCTCAGCCAGTTCCCGGAGGCGTTCACCATGGTGTTCGGACAGTCTCCCGTGGTGATCGCAACCATCCTGGCGGTGCTGCTGAACCTGATTTTGCCCAAGGAGAAATGAAAAAACGAACGCCGGATGGAAACCCATCCGGCGTTTTTATTTAGGGGGCGGGGCGCTCAGATCTCCCGGCGGCCCTCTAGGGCCCGCATCAGCGTGGCGTCGTCGGCGAACTCCAGATGTCCGCCCACGGGAATGCCGTAGGCCAGGCGGGTCACCCGCACGTCAAAGGGCTTTAAGAGCCTGGCGATATACATGGCTGTGGCCTCCCCCTCCGTGTCCGGATTGGTGGCCATGATGACTTCCTTCACCTCGCCGCTGGCCACCCGCTCCACCAGGGATTTGATGGCCAGGTCGTCCGGCCCCACGTGGTTCATGGGAGAGATGACGCCGTGGAGCACGTGATACCGGCCGTTGTACTCCCTGGCCCGCTCTATGGCGGCCACGTCCCGGGGATCCGCCACCACGCAGATAACGGAGCCATCCCGCTTGGGGGAGGCGCAGATGGGACACAGCCCCCCGGCGGTGAAGTTTTGGCACACCGGGCAGCAGGTGACGCTTTTCTTGGCGTCCAGGATGGCGTCGGCGAACTCCTTGGCCTCCGCCTCCGGCAGGCCCAGCACGTAAAAGGCCAGCCGCTGGGCAGACTTGCCGCCGATGCCCGGCAGGCGGGCAAACTGCTCCACCAGTTTTTCAAGAGGTGCGGGGAAATATTCCATGGTCTGATGCTCCTTCAAAGGGTTCGTATCCGGTCTCCGGCCGGGTATGGGAAAAAGAGGCGATCACCGGGGCAGATCGATGGCGAACAGGGCCGCCGTGCCGCCGGTGTGGACAAACAGCAGGTCGTCCTGCCCGTCAAAAGCTCCCTGGCGCAGCAGCTGCATCATGCCGGCAAAGGCCTTCCCGGTGTAGACCGGATCCAGCAGGATGCCCTCCGTCCGGGCCAGCTCCTCGATATAGGGGGTATCCTCCGGATTCGGCAGGGCATAGCCGGGGCCCATGTGCTCCACCATCTGAAATGCATTCTCTTCCGGCTGGAAGGGGCACTCCAGCAGTGCTGCGGCCTCCCCTGCCAGGCGGGGGACGATCTTGTCGAAGGGGCCGCTGTCCACGGCGATGCCGGTGACCTTCACACCGGGCAGAAACAGCCCGGCTCCCAGCAGCAGCCCAGCGGCCGTGCCGCCGGAGCCGGTGGCGGAGACGATGTGTCCCAGCCGCACGCCCGCAGCCATAGCCTGGACGGCGATCTCCCGGGCGCCGCTCACGTAGCCCACGGCGCCGAGGGCCGTGGAGGCGCCCACGGGAATATAGCAGCACTTGTGCCCCGCCTGCTCCAGCGTGCCGCCGATCCGGTGCATCTCTGCATAGATCTCGTCATAGGAATCCATGTCCAGCAGACGCACCTCGGCGCCGAAGAGCTCGTCCAGCACCAGATTGCCCCGGTGCTCCGTGACGCCCCGGCGCTTCAGCAGCAGGATGCACTTCATCCCGAGCCGCGCGGCGCAGGCGGCGGTGAGGGCCGCGTGGTTGGACTGGGCGCCGCCGGTGGTGAATACCGTGTCGCACCCCTGGTCCAGGGCCTCCGCCAGAACGAATTCCAGCTTGCGGACCTTGCTGCCGCCCAGGGCCACGCCGCACAGGTCATCCCGCTTGATCCAGATGCCCCGGCCGTACTGCTCGCTCAGCCGGTCCAGCCGGTAAAACGGGGTGGGAAACACGCCCAGCCGGACCCTGGGCAGATCGTGCAGATTCCGCATGGCGCGCGCCCTCAGCCCCGCAGCTCCGCGATGCGGGCGGGGATATCGTCAGCCTTGTAGACGGCGCTGCCGGCCACCAGCACATTGGCGCCGGCGGCGATGCAGGTCTTGCAGGTGACGGGATCCACGCCGCCGTCCACCTCCAGCTCGCAGCCGGGGTTCTTCTCATCGATCCAGCGGCGGATGGCGGAGACCTTGGGCATCATATCCGCCATGAATTTCTGGCCGCCGAAGCCCGGCTCCACCGTCATCACCAGCACCAGTTCCACCTCATTCAGGAAGGGCAGGACCGTCTCCGCAGGCGTTTTCGGCTTCAGCACCACACCGGCCCGCTTGCCCTTGGCGTGGATCCTGGCAATGGCGTCGTGGAGCTTTTCCTCCGTGTCGGACTCCACATGGACCGTCACCAGGTCGGCGCCGGCGTCGCAGAACTGCTCCACATACCGGCCCGGCTCCACGATCATCAGGTGAACATCCAGGGGCAGCGCCGTGGTGGGGCGGATGGATTTCACCACCGGGATACCGATGGTAATGTTGGGGACGAACATGCCGTCCATCACATCCACATGGACGTAATCGGCGGTGGAGATGCGCTGGATATCCCGCTCCAGATTGGCAAAATCCGCGGAGAGGATGGACGGTGCGATTTTTATCATGGAAAGCCCCTCTTTTCTTTCATTCCGGCGGCAGACCGGACGGAATCGGGCTGCCGGGCCCTGTGGCGCGGGAAGAACCCGGCGCATAGGATACCCCGAGCGGCAGGCCGCCCCCCAGTCTGCACTTCCGCGCAGCGTCCGCCCCTGGGCGGGGCGCCGCCGCTTTTTTGAATAGGGAGCCGGTGGAGCGTACGCTCTGCCGGCTCTCAGCTTGCGTATATACCGTATTCAGTGTAGCAGACTTCCGGTGCAAAAGCAACGGTCTCTTGCCCGGACGAGCCGGGAGGCCGGCCCTGCAAAAAATTCCAAAAGTGTTGCATAAACCACTTCTAAAATGAGAATATTCTGATAATCTAATACCAGAATCCAAGAGAGAGGCGGTGGAATCGTGGAAGAGCAGATCGACTATGAGGAGCGGGCATCGCTGCTGAAGGCCCTGTCCAACCCCATCCGGCTGCAGATCGTCCACGGCCTGCTGATTTCCGGGTGCCACAATGTGGGCTGCATGGAGGCGTCCACCGGCATGTCCCAGTCCTGCATCTCCCAGCATCTGCAGAAGCTGCGGGCGGCCAATGTGGTGACGGCGGAACGGTCCGGAAATGAGGTATACTATCAGGTGGCGTCCCGGGAGGTGGCCTCCCTGGTGGCCGACCTGCTAGGAGAGGAGGCGGACTCCTATGTCCTATGATGTGCTGGTGATCGGCGGCGGCCCCGCGGGGCTGTCCGCGTCCATCAACGTCCGGGCACGGGGGCGCAGCGCCCTGGTGGTCTCTAATCCCCTGGAGGAAAATCCTCTCTGGCGGGCGGAGAAGGTGGACAACTACCTGGGCCTGCCCGGCCTGTCCGGCGCGGAGATGCTGGCCGCCATGCGCCGCCACGCGGAGCAGGCGGGGGTGGAGTTTCTGGCGGGCAAGGTGCTGAACGCCGTGCAGATGCCGGACGCCTGGTATGTCAGCGTGGGGCCGGATATGTACAACGCCAGGGCTGTGGTGCTGGCGGCGGGCGTGGCCCGCGGGAAGAAGTTTGCCGGCGAGGCGGAGCTTCTGGGCCGGGGCGTCAGCTACTGCGCCACCTGCGACGGGATGCTCTACCGGGGCAAGCCGGTGGCGGTGGTGGGATACACCGACACCGCCCGGCAGGAGGCGGAGTTTCTCCAGAAAATCGGCTGCTCCGTGACCTATTTCGACCGCCCCAAGCAGTGCGAGATCCGGGGCGACGGCCGGGTGGAGTCCGTCACCTGCGACGGCCGGACCATTCCGGCGGAGGGCGTGTTCATCCTGCGGCCCACCATGGCCCCCACGGAGCTGTTCCCGGGGCTGGCGGTGGAACAGGGCTATGTGACGGTGGACCGGCGTATGGCCACCAATCTCCCCGGCCTGTTTGCCGCGGGAGACTGCACCGGCGGTCCCCTTCAGGTCTCCAAGGCCGCGGGAGATGGGCTGATCGCCGGGCAGAGTGCGGCGGCCTGGGCGGCGGCTCAGGAGCGCCGGGAAAAACAGAGCTGAACGTACAACATCAAATTTGAGTGTATAAAGGAGACATGACGTATGGGAATCAAGCATTTCAAGACTGCGGAATTTGACGCCGCCGTGGCGGCGGCCCCCTTGGCGATGGTGGACTTCTGGGCCGACTGGTGCGGCCCCTGCAAGATGCTCTCTCCGGTGATCGAGTCCCTGGCAGACCAGTACGAGGGTAAGGTCCTTGTGGGCAAGGTGAACGTGGATGAGGAGCCGGATCTGGCCCGGCGGTTCGGAGTCATGAGCATCCCCACGGTGGTGTTCCTGAAGAACGGCCAGGAATTTGACCGGAAGGTGGGCGTGATGCCGCCCCAGGCGTTTAGCGGCGTGCTGGACACCAACCTGTGAGCTGCCCCGGGCAGTGCGCACAGTCCAAAGGCGGGAAATCCGTTAAAGCAGGCCGGGCCTCTTGAGGCCCGGCCTGCTTCTGCCTGGGCGCGGCGACCCAGTCCCCGCGGGGGTGGGGAACTTGCCTTCCGGTGCGCCCCCCCTTTCCTTCTGCGGCCAGCAGGGGCAGCCCCGCCGCAGGGCTGCCCGCAGCCCATTCGCTGGTGCGGTAATTCGGGCTTCCGCTTGGTGCCGTCCTATCACAACGGGGCACAGGGATTGGGGCTGCAAGGGAAACGCACAGCTCCCGGAGGCCGGTTTCAGAAAACCGTCGGTTTTCGATTCGCCTTTTCACAAGAAGGGGAAATTCAGCTGGAAGACCCGGCCGGGAATTACAGGCTGTGCGACTTCACCGCGGGCGCATTCCCAGACCGGGCTGTTTTAACGGTATACTGGGACCTGCACCGCAAGACCGGCATGAAAGCAGGCCCTGTCCATGTGGACAGGGCCTGCTTTCATGCTTCGATGCTGATGGCGCTGACCGGGCAGCCGTCCCGGGCCTCCTGGGCCGCCTCCAGCTGGCCCTCCGGGATGCCGCTGCCGTGGGCCAGCCCGTCGTCGCCCATGTGGAATACCTCCGGGCAGGTGCCGGCGCACAGGCCGCAGCCGATGCAGTTCTCATTTACTGTTGCGTTCATATTGGTCACTCCTATTATTCCAGAATATTTCCATCCCGGCCCAGTGTCACCACCTGCCAGGGAATGAACTTGCCGCTCTGCCGCAGGGCCGTCTCCGCTGCCCGCTGCATACCGCCGCAGCAGGGGACATCCATCCGCACGATGGTCAGCTCCCGGATATCGTTGCGGCGAAGGATCTCCGTCAGCTTTTCGGCATAGTCTCCCTCATCCAGCTTGGGGCAGCCGATCAGCGTGATGCGGCCCCGCATGAACCGCTGGTGGAAGTCCGCCCGGGCATAAGCCGTGCAGTCCGCCGCGATCAGCAGCCGGGCACCGTTGAACCAGGGGGCCTCCACAGGCACCAGCTTGATCTGCACCGGCCACTGGGCCAGGTGGGACACCGCGCCGTCCTGCGGCGCGGAAACGGCCTGAGCCACCGCCGGACGGAGGGTCTGGGCCATACTACCGGGACAGCCGCCGGAGGGCGGCGCCTGCCGCGGCGCGGTGCCTTTCAGGGCCTCCGCCTTCTTTGCCAGGACAGCTGCTTCATCATAGGCTGCGGCCTCCCGCTCCACAAACGTGATGGCTCCGGTGGGGCAGGTGGGCAGGCAGTCTCCCAGACCGTCGCAGTAGTCGTCCCGCAGCAGGACCGCCTTGCCGTCCACCATGCCGATGGCACCCTCGTGACAGGCTGCGGCACAGGCGCCGCAGCCGTTGCATTTCTCCTGATCGATCTCGATGATCCTTCTTACCATAGTGTGTCTCCTTTTTGGGGTTTCAAACGTTTTGCTTGCTTTCTGAGACCTAGTATCGTACAATGGGACAAAAAAGTATGTTGTTTTTACAACGGAATGGAGGAAATGGTATGGAAGTTTCTACCGCGCTTCTTCTCCGGACGCCGTTGTTCCGCGGGATTCCGCAGGAGGCGCTGCCTGCGCTGCTGGAGGGCCTGGGCGCACGGAAGCGCCGCTGTGGCCGGGGTGAAGTGGTCCTGCGGCGGGGAGAGCGGGCGGACCGGCTGGGGCTGGTCCTCTCCGGGACGCTGCATATCGTCAAGGAGGATTTCTGGGGGAGCCGCACCATTGTGGGCCTCGCCCGGTCCGGAGAGGTGTTTGCGGAGGCCTATGCCTGTCTGGGCGGTGAGCCGCTGGAGGTGGCCGTGCTGGCGGCAGCGGATGCGGAGGTGCTGTTTCTCAACAGCGTACAGGCGCTGTCCTGTGCCCGGCCGGGCGCCGCGGAATTCACCCGGAACCTGCTGACCATTCTGGCGGGGCGGAATCTGACCCTCACCCGGAAGATCGGCCACATGGCCCGCCGCACCACCCGGGACAAGCTGCTCAGTTATCTGTCCGCCCAGGCCATGCAGGCCGGAGGGCCGGAGTTTGATATCCCGCTGGACCGCCAACAGCTGGCAGACTATCTGGCGGTGGACCGCAGCGCCATGTCTACCGCGCTTGGAAAGCTCCGGGACGAGGGTGTGCTGACGTTTCAAAAAAACCATTTCCACCTGCTTCAGCAGATGGAGCAGACTGACTGAGGAGGAGAGCGCCATGCTGACCCGAGTGCCGGATTATTATGAGGCGTTTCACTGTCTGGCGGGGGCCTGCCCCCACACCTGCTGCGAAAAGTGGGAGGTGGTGGTGGACGAGGAGACCGCCCGCCGCTATCAGGAGACCCCCGGCTCCCTGGGGGAGCGGCTGCGGGAGGCGCTCCAGACGGACGAGGAGGGGGATTTCTGCTTCCCCCTCCGGGGCGGCCGGTGCCCCTTTCTGAACCGGGAGAATCTGTGCGAGATCCACCGGATATTGGGAGCCGAGGCCACGTCCCTGACCTGCCGGACCCACCCCCGGTTCATTGAGGAGTACGGCCCCTTTCGGGAGGTCAGCCTCTGTGCCTCCTGCCCGGCAGCCTGTGACCTGCTGCTTGGCTCCACCGACCCGCTGTCCTTCCTGGAACGGGAGACGGCGGAGCCGGAGGAACCGGGAGACCCGTGGCTCTGCGGGCTCCTGCCCCTGCGGGAGCGGATGCTTCGGGAGCTGGCGGATCGGCCTCGTCCCCTGCAGGAGCGGCTGGAGGCATTTTTGCTCCTGGCTGCGGAGGCGCAAATCCTGCTGGATGAGGACCGGACAGAGGACCTTGCGGCTCTGGCAGCGGACTGGAAGAAGCAGGAGACGGCGGTACCGCCCGGGCCTGGCCTGTTTCCACACGCCCTGCGGGTGCTGTCCAAGCTGGAGGCCCTGGACGGGGACTGGCGGGAGCTCCTGCGCAGGGCGGAGGAGGCGCCGCCCGTCGCCGTGCCGGAGACGCTGCTGGAGCGGCTGGGCACATACTTTGCATTCCGGTATCTCCTGAAGGCGGTCAACGACGGCGACCTGCTGGGGCAGGCGCAGTTCTGCGTGCTGATGGTCCTGACGGCACAGCGCCTGACGGCAGTATGTGGCCTTTGGGAGGCTGTCCGCCGCCTTTGCTGTGAAGTGGAGCACAGTGAAGAGAACCTGGAGGCGCTGCGCCTGGCGTTCCTTCGGGATGCAGCTCTCTCCCCCGGGGCGTTTTTGTGCCAGCTGCGGAGTTGAGCGGCTTTGCCCGCACCTTTGTGCATTTTGCTCACGGTAATTGATTTCGATTTATGGAAAGTGTAAAAATACACAAAAGCACTTGACAGTAAAAGAAATCTATTGTACATTATAGACACAGGAAAGGAGTGAGTCCCATGGGCTAGTTAGCTCAGAGATTCCCAATCATCCCTGCACCGTTCGGAATCGAGGAATTCCTCAAAACGCGAAACTCCGGAAGAACCCAAAGACGAAACACACCTCACGATGATGAGCCACACGAGAATCGAGTTTTGGTAGCAACCAGAGCAGACGTCTGCGTGTACCGATGTTTTATGGATTGGCAAACCCCTGAGTTCCCCTGTTTCCCCAGCATCCGGACGGTATCTCAAGAAAGCAAGAGGTAATGCATATTGGAAACTCCGATCCAGAAGTAGGCCCCCCGTTCGTCGTTGGAGCGAGCGGGGGGTTGTGCTGTATAGAGGGCATCCGGCAAAAAGCAGGGATGCGGAAGCTGAAAGCCTGTTGGGGCGCCGGAGGGCGCTTTTTTGCTGCGCAGAAGCACCGAAACAGACTGTGTGCCGTCTCCGGCGGTACGGTGACCCGGTCCGGCCCGTGGGCCGGATGCATAAAGCTGCCGGGATCTGGCGGAGCGCCCCATTCTTATGTGCGTTCACACCGCATGAATTTTTCTGCCCTGAAGGGCTGGGAAAGCGGCAGAACACCGGGCGGCCCCTCCCCTGCCGCGTGCTGCGGGCCCTTTCCTCTGCGGAATGTGAAAAAAGCTCCCGGGCCAAATGGCCCGGGAGCTTCTGCGTCGATCTTACTTGTGGTCCACAGAGGACATATAGCGAATCAGCTCCACCATCTTGTTGGAATAGCCGCACTCATTGTCGTACCAGGAGACGACCTTCACGAAGGTGTCGGTCAGAGCGATGCCGGCATCCGCATCGAAGATAGAGGTGCGGGAATCGCCCAGGAAGTCGGAGGACACAACGGGCTCGTCGGTGTAGCCCAGCACGCCCTTCAGCTCACCCTCAGAGGCCTCCTTCATGGCCTTGCAGATCTCCTCATAGGAGGCGGGCTTCGCCAGCTTGGCGGTCAGGTCCACCACGGAGACGTCCAGAGTGGGGACGCGCATGGACATGCCGGTCAGCTTGCCGTTCAGCTCGGGGATGACCTTGCCCACGGCCTTGGCGGCGCCGGTGGAGGAGGGGATGATGTTGCCGGTGGCGGCACGGCCGCCGCGCCAGTCCTTCAGGGAGGCGCCGTCCAGCAGCTTCTGGGTGGGGGTGACGGAGTGGACGGTGGTCATCAGGCCCTCCACGATGCCGAACTTGTCATTCAGCACCTTGGCGATGGGGGCCAGGCAGTTGGTGGTGCAGGAGGCGTTGGATACGAACGTCATATCAGAGGTGTACTTGCTGTTGTTGACGCCCATGACGAACATGGGCGTATCGTCCTTGGAAGGGGCGCCCATGACCACGTGCTTGGCGCCAGCGTCAATGTGACCCTGGCACAGCTCCTTGGTCAGGTGCTTGCCGGTGCACTCGCAAATATACTCCGCACCCACGGAAGCCCAGGGAATGTCCTTGACCTCCATAGCGGTAAAGACAGGATACTTCTTGCCGTTGACCACCAGGGCGCCGTCCTCGGCGGAGACCTCGCCGGGGAACTTGCCATGCACGCTGTCATACTTCAGCATGTAGGCCATATACTCGGGGTTCATGAAGGGATCGTTCAGGCCGACGACCTCTACATCGTCATGAGTCAGGGCGGCGCGGAAGACGAGGCGGCCAATGCGGCCGAAGCCATTGATGCCAATCTTGGTTTTCATATCGGAAAGACTCCTTTCACAAAATCAGACGCACCGGCGGCGCGCCGTCAAAACGTTTGCGTAAACGTTTTCTAATAATCGCACAAGTATATTATCATACGGTCGACCTTTTTGCAACTGTCAATTCAGATAACATTTTCTGCGGCAGGTTGTGGATAATCCATAAGAAAAAGGGCATATTTCACAATTTTTACACGAAACAGGGGGAAAAGGGGCTTGACGCGGAGGGAAAGCTGTCCTATACTGAAGTGGCTAATTATTTGCGTAAACCAATAAACCATTGCGCAAGGAGGCTGTCCCATGAAGGTGACCATCAGCGATGTGGCGAAGCTGGCGGGAGTGTCCACCGCCACCGTGTCCCACACCATCAACAATACCCGGTATGTGTCCAACGAGACGAAGGAGAAGGTCTACCGGGCCATCGAGGAGCTGGGATACACACCGGACGCTTCCGCCCGCAGTTTCCGCACGGGAAAGAAAAAGATCATCGGCTTTATTGTGCCCGATATCGCCAATAAATTCTTCGCAACCATGATTGAGTCTGTGGAAAAATATCTCTCCGCCAACGGCTACCAGCTCATCATCGCCAATACCCGGGAGAATATGGACCGGGAGGAGACCAATATCCGCCTGCTGACGGCGGGACTGGTGGACGGGCTGCTGGTGGCCAGCACCATGGACGATTTCCAGCGGTTCGACGCCCTGATCCCCGCAGGATTTCCGGTGGTGCTGGTGGACCGGATCTTTGAGACAAAGAAGTACTCCTCCGTCTGCGTGTCCAACTTCCAGCCCATCTACCGCAGTGTATGCCGGCTGGCGGGAAAGGGCGACCAGCGGATCGGCATCATCGGCGGCCTCCCCCGCCTCTCCAGCACGCAGGAGCGGATCTCCGCCTATCGGCAGGCTGTGGCGGACTGTGGCCTGCCGGAGGATGAGCATTTAATCCAATATGGCGACTCCCTGGAGAACAGCGCCTGCGCCTGTCTGGACCAGCTGCTGGAGCGCAAGTGCGACGCCATCATCGTCTGTCAGGGGCTGATGGCCTCGGAGACCATCATCTATCTCCACCAGAAGGGCATCCAGCTGGCCCAGGACATCGACCTGGTGAGCTTTGTGGACTATGACTCCGATGTGTACGCCCTGTACGCCAATCAGATGGACTCCATCATCCAGCCGGTGGAGGACCTGGGGCAGGCTGCGGGCGAGCAGATCCTCAGACGGGTGGAGGTGCCCGACGCGCCGATCTTTGAAAATGTGCTCACATCCACGTACCGCCCCTACAACCAGCCTCGGGCCTGGTCTCATTCGGACCGCTGAACTGAAAAAACGCGCCGCAGAAGCGGCGCGTTTTTCATGTCCTGGAGACGTTATCCCTGGAAGCGCAGGTGGAAGCGGGCGCCGGGATCACCGGCAAAGACAATCGTTCCATCCTCCGGCAAGGTGACGGTGGTGTCGCCCCACAGGACGGAGGAGGCAGTCACCTGGCCGTTTCCGTCATACACCCAGAAACCGGAATTCTCCGGCACCTGCACGGTCATGGTCTTGCCGGCGGCATCGCCGACCTGATACCAGCGGGCATAGCCATCCGCCTGAATGGTGGTGTAGGAGGCGCCGGAGCCAGTGAACAGCGTGGGCGCTGCGGCCGCGTCCATGTAGAGGCTGCCCTTGGCGTTGATCCAGAGGACGCCGTCCCGCTCCTCCAGCTGGTAGTCCACGCCGTCCCGGCTGCCCACGCCGGGCACCTGGATCTCAGAGCGGGCGGTGGTCTCGTCCGCGATCCGGGCGGCGCCGATATAGCCGGGGATCGTTTCCGGAACCTCCGCGACCGCGGCGGCGTCCGCCAGCGCCAGGAAGGTCTGGGAGTTGTATGGCTCGTTCATGGGCAGGATACCCAAGGTGGCGATGCTGTCCCAGGCGGCGGCTACCTCAGGAGAGAGATCGTTCTCCGGCAGCTTCACGGCGGCGTAGTTGGCGATGGGCAGCGCCCCCAGGCCCGGCAGAGGGGAGACGGCCTGCTGGTACAGATAGGTCTGGCCGTTGCGCTCTTTCACAAAGGAGATGTAGGACAACCCGGTGGAATCCCGGAAGGAGCCGTCGCTGCAATAGGTGAAGGTCTGGGCGGGGATCGAGGTGGGATAGTTCAGGTAGGACATGGTCAAAGTGCCGTCGGCCTGGATATCCACCTGATACTGGGCGGAGGTGGAGCCGTAGTACCCGGCGTTTTCCAGCTGTTCCGCGGGCATGGCGGCGGACTCCGCCGCGGGCAGGGCCTTTACAGTCTGGTCCACGGTGACGCCCTCCTCCGCCAGAGCGGCGATGAGGATCTGATTGGCGGCCAGCTGGTCATAGGTGGACACGCCGCCGGAGCTGACCACAGCCGCGGCCATGTCATACTCCGGCAGGACCACCAGGCCGGCGTGGTAGTACAGGGTGTCACCGCCTTTCACCAGGGCCTGGATGTCGCTTTGGCAGAAGGGATACCACTCCATGTTGTCCCAGCCCAGGCCGTAGGCCAGGGAGTCCGGCTCTCCGCTTTCGGGCCACAGGCCCCGGCTGTACTCCGGATAGGCCATGGCGTCCAGAGAGGACTGGCGCAGCAGCTCCGTGCCGGTCAGGGCGCCGCCGAAGGACGCCAGATCGGAAGCCGTGGCATAGATGCCTCCGGCACCGATGGCGTTCAGGGCATCCTGGGGCAGGGCGCGGGGGTCGGTGCCCCGGTAGATGGGGGCCAAATCGTTGGCGTCAAAGTCCCCGCCGGGAGCAAAGGTGCGGTCCAGGTCCAGAGGGGCCAGGATATGTTCGTCCACATAGTCCATGAAGTCCATGTCAGTGATGGCCTCCACCACCAGCTCCGCCAGGGAGAAGCCGTCGTTGCAGTAGACGCTGAAGGCGCCGGGGTCCGCCGCCAGCCGCTGGGTGGAGAGCTTCTCCAGCAGGGTGTCATGGGCGCGTGTGCTGGCCTCGCCGAACAGCATGGCGTCAGAGAGGCCGGTGCCCAGGATGCCGGAGGAGTGGTTCAGCAGCATCCGAACGGTGATGTCCTTGTAACGCTCGTCCGCCATTTTGAAGTCCGGCAGATACTGGGTCACCGGGGCGTCCAGAGACACCTTGCCGTCCTCCGCCAGCTGCATCACCGCCACGGTGGTGTAGATCTTGCTGACGGATCCGATGCCGTACAGCTCGTCCCCGGTCATCAGGCGATTTTCGGACCGGGAGAAGGTGCCGGTCTGGCCGGTGAGAACGATCTCCCCATCCTGCCACAGCGCGTATTGCAGGCTTTGCGCGCCGCCGTACTGGGCGGCGTAAGAGGCAGCGGTGTCCGCCAGGGTTTGCAGGTCCTCCGCGGCGGTCTCGGTTTCCGCCGCCGCGGCGGGGACCGCCAGGCTCACGGCCAGGAGGAGGGCCAGAACCAGGGCTCTCCAGCGAGTGTGAAGTACGTTCATAACAGTTCCTTTCCCGCCCCACAGGGCGTTTGTGCCGGACGCTCCGGCGAGATGACAGTGCCAGGATACACCTTCCCCCCAGGGGAAGGTCAAGTAAAAAATCCGGAAAGATCCGGTCCAACAGACGTTCCCGGGGACGGATACCCGTCCCCGGTGTCTGCCGGAAACACAAAGGCGGTGTTGAGCGCAGGACTCAACACCGCCTGATCTTCTGGATCAAAGCGCAACACAACGCCCACTCCCCGGTTCGCACTTGAAAAAAGCGCACCCCGCCGGTATAATGGGAAATACGGTGCAGTCAGATGACTGTTGTGTTGAGTGGTCATGACACTCATCACAGGGACATAGCGGGTGGCCGCCCGCTATGCCCTGCCGCAATTTATGCTTCCGCATTCAGTTTAACCGATGGAGAATGGAAAATCAAGGGCTTTCCAGAGTTTCTCGCCATATAGAAAACGGCACGGCAACCGCCGTGCCGCTCTTTTTATGTCTTGCTCCGCCCTGCCGCCAGCATGAACAGCACGCCGATGACGCCAAAGACCAGGCACATCCCCAGCATGGCGTCGGCGCCGCCCCAGTCGATGGCGTACCCCGCCAGGAAGTTGCCGAACATGGCCCCCAGGCCGTTGGAGGCGATCATCATAATGGACTGGCCCTTCACCTGGTCCACCGGGAAGACGTTTGCGTTGGCGTAGTAGACCGAGGCGGGGGTGAACAGCCCGTACCCCAGCAGCTGGACGGGCTGCACCAGCAGGAGTCCGGAGAGGCCGGGGGCCAGCAGGAACAGCAGGGGCTTCACCGCCATGAAGCAGATGGACATCCGCAGGGTCCCCGCCGCGCCGAAGCGGCGGAACAGCGGCGTGAACAGCAGCGCCGCGGGCAGCTCCGACGCCCCCATCAGAAACAGTGCCAGACCCAGGTGCCCCTCGTCGCCGCCCCGGTCTGAGACGAGGTTCACCATGAAGCTGACGATGGGCATAATGGCCGCCAGGGTGAAGAACAGGCTCACCAGCGTCAGGGTGAAGGGGCGGCTGCTTTTCAGAATGTACAATATGGAGTGGGGCCGCTCTCCCCCGCCCTGGGCCTGCAAGGCATCTTTGGGAAAGGCAGGGTACAGGGCCACCACCGCGATCATCAGCACCAGCAGCGCCATGTGGGTCAGCAGCAGGCTTTCTGTTCCGAAGCGCACCGCCTGCTGGCCGCACGCAACGCAGGCCAGGGCATAGGACAGAGACCCCAGCCCACGGCTGAGGCTGTACGACATGTCCACCCCGGCGGCGATGAACTGTACCGCCATGGAGTCCAGCAGAGGATAGGCGTTCAGCTCCAGAATGCCCAGGGTCAGGAAGATCAGGGCGGTGCCCCAGAAGCCGGGGCGGGTGGTGTAGAATACTACATTCACCCCCAGGGCCAGCACCAGACAGGCGTTCAGCAGGCGTTTGATCGGCACCTCCGGGTGGCGGTCCGCCCAGCCTCCCAGCAACGGCTGAGCCAAAATGCCGGCAAAGCAGCGAATGGAGGCAAAGATCCCCGCCTCCCCGCTGGTAAAGCCCCGCCCCAGCAGCAGAGAGGTCTGGTAGCCCGCGAAGATGGCAAACATGGCCCAGTAGACCACGTGGACCAGCGTATAGGATACGTTCAGCCGCCGCAGAGAGGGGAATTCGGTCATACGGTCTCCTTTCCGGGAATCAGCAGACCCAGCAGGGGTTCAAAATCTACGCCCTCCCGCATAGGCAGGTCTTCCGCCGCGGTCCGCTCCGCGCAGGCACGGACGAACGCCGCCGCCTCTCCGGCGGCGGAGGAGAGGGACTCCCCCCGCACCAGGGCCCCGGTGAGGACGCTGGAGAACACGTCCCCGGTGCCGTGGAACTCATGGGCCACATAGGCGGTCTGAACGGCCTCCGTCTTCCCGGTGCGGGCGTCGAAGCAGACGGCGCCGGTCCGGCCGGGGGCCAGAGAAGCGCCCGTCAGCACCACAGACCGCCGCCCTCCCAGGCTCAGCCGCTCCGTGATCTCCCGGAGGCCCGCCTCGCCGGCGGGCAGCGTCTCATAGGGCTGGCCCAGCAGCAGCGCTGCCTCCGTCAGGTTGGGGGTGATGACGTCCGCCAGCTCCGCCAGCCGGGCCATGCCGCTGCACATGGCGGCGGTGTAGGTCTGGTAGACCCGGCCGTAGTCCCCCATCACCGGGTCCACCACCACCACGGTGTCCGGTCCCCGGAACCGGCAGATAAAGTTCTCCACCACGCCGATCTGCCGCTCACTGCCCAGGAAGCCGCTGTATACAGCCTGGAATGTCAGGCCCAAGCTGGCCCAGTGGTCCGCCACCTTGGACATTTCGTCGGTCATGTCCAGAAAGGTGAACCCCTCGAACCCGCCGGTATGGGTGGAGAGAAATGCCGTGGGCAGGGGGCAGCACTGGACCCCCATGGCGGAGAGAATAGGAATGGCCACAGTGAGAGAACACCGGCCGAAGCCGGACATGTCATGAATGGCAGCAACGCGTGGGGTCATCATGGTACGCTTCCTCTTTTCAATGGTTTTGAACAGACTGCATTTCATTGTATCGTAGATTTTCCTATTGTTCAAGAGGAAGAGATGTGATATACTGCAACTATCCCAGCATCATCTCTGCGGGTATGGTGGAATTGGCAGACACGATGGATTTAGGTTCCATTGGGCAACCGTGCAGGTTCAAGTCCTGTTACCCGCACCAGCTCGCCGCAAGCGTCATATCGCTTGCGGTGAGCTTTTTCATTTCATTGCAGAGCTTATCGTGCGCTCGTTCTGCTGCTTTTCGATTCCAAACTGAACCAACTTCACTGGGCTTCGGTTTGGGTCCGCCGCTTTGCGGCGATTTTATCTTACTCACGAGGTAATATCGACTCCAACCGGCCCTGCCATCAAAAGGGGCATCTTTTTGGGATGTCCCTTTTGACGGGTTTCGCTGTCCGGAGGGATGGCTCCGCCCTCCGATGCTCTAAAATACGCGGGTGAATGAATTTGCATTGCGCTAGGCATCCGCTTTCCGGGAAAACACCTGCCCGCCGCCCGTGCCGACTGGAAGGGCGGTGCTGAAAATGTGGATTTTGACCGAACCGTTCCCGCCCAAAAAGAACGATATCCAGAGGCCGCCGGTTTTTGACGTTCGGCGGCCAGAGAACGGCTCCAAACAGCCGGTCCCCTTCTGTGCTTCCACGGTCCCGCAGCCACTGCCGTGCCGCTGGCCGCGCCCTGATTGAAACTAAAAAAAGGAGACGCGCTGAAAAGCGCGTCTCCTTTTACAGCAGAGTTTGACCGTGGTGCATCCGGCACGGCAGGGCGGCGGATCAGACCTCCAAATTCCGGCCGGTCTCCCGGTCGAAGACATGGGCCACGTTCCCGCCGAAGGTGAACGGCAGGGCGCTGCCGGTGGCGGGAATCGGATGCCCCGCCCCCTGGAGATCCATGGTCTGGAGGATGACGATGGTGTCCCGCCCGCAGGCGTCCACGTGGAGATGGACCGCAGAGCCCATCATCTCCGCCACGTCCACAGTGCCCCGCACCGCCTGGGACGCATCCCCGGCCAGGGAAATGTGCTCCGGCCGGACGCCCAGCGTGATGGGGCCGGGCTGGACCTGCTTCCGGGCCAGGTTCGCCTGCTTGGCTTCGGAGAGTTCCACCCGGGCGTTCTCCAGAACCACCGCATAGCGGCCGTCTTCCTTCACCAGCTCCGCATCAAAGAAGTTCATCTGGGGCGTGCCGATAAAGCCCGCCACGAACAGGTTCGTGGGATGGTCGAACACCTCCTGGGGCGTGCCGATCTGCTGGATGACGCCGTCCTTCATGATGACGATCCGGTCGCCCAGTGTCATGGCCTCTGTCTGGTCGTGGGTCACGTAGATGAACGTGGTGTCGATCCGCTGGCGCAGCTTGATGATCTCCGCCCGCATCTGGTTGCGCAGCTTGGCGTCCAGGTTGGAGAGCGGCTCGTCCATCAGCAGGACCTTGGGCTCCCGCACGATGGCCCGGCCAATGGCCACCCGCTGGCGCTGGCCGCCGGAGAGGGCCTTGGGCTTGCGGTCCAGATACTCCGTGATGCCCAGAACCTCCGCCGCCTGATCCACCCGCTTGCGGATCTCCTCCTTGGGGTACTTCTTCAGCTTCAGGGGGAAGGCCATGTTCTCCCGCACAGTCATGTGGGGGTACAGAGCGTAGTTCTGGAACACCATGGCGATATCCCGGTCCTTGGGTGCCACATCGTTCATCAGCTTGCCGTCGATATACAGTTCGCCGCCGCTGATCTCCTCCAGGCCGGCGACCATCCGCAGGGTAGTGGACTTGCCGCAGCCGGAGGGGCCTACCAGCACGATGAACTCCTTGTCCGCAATGTTCAGGCTGAACTCCTGCACTGCCAGCACGCCCTCATCCGTAATCTGGAGGTTCGTCTTCTTCTCCTCAGAGCCCTTTTTCTTCTTGGCGGGTTCCTGGTGGGGATAGACCTTTTTGATGTTTTTCAGAATAACTTCTGCCATGATATCAGGCTCTGGAAACAGCGCCTCCGCAGCTGTTCCCTCACGGCCGGCCGGGGCCGGTCCGCCTCTGTGGCAGGTCTCCACACTGCCGCACCGCGAGCCAGGCGGGGTTCTCCTCCTTTTTTCGTCCCGCTCCCGGCAGAATGTGGAGTGCCGGAGCGGACGGATATGTCGTATTTGACCGGGGATTCAATCCGGGATGGACAGGTATGTGCCCTCCATTGCGCCGCCGGCGCCTACTGTGAACGTCAGGGCCTGATGGGGGGGCGGGACTGCGCCGTCCGGACCGGGCGGGCAGTCGGAAAAGTACAGCCGTGCGCCGCTGTCCGCCATCATCTGCAGGATGGCCGGATCGGCGCTGTTGTAGCGGCGGTCGCTGGATGCGCAGCACACCACCGCCCGGGGAGCGATGGCCTGGATCTGTTCTGCAGAAATACCGTCCCGCTGGCCGTGGTGGCCCACCTTGAAGAGGTCGGCCCGCAGGGAGGCGGGGTCCAGCCCTCCATAGCCCATGTAGTTGGTGTCGCCGGGGAGTAGGATCCGGGTCCCCCGGTACTCCAGCAGGAGGATCAGGCTGTAATTGTTCATGGCCACGTCCAGCTGGTCCAGGCGCTGCCAGAAAGCGGACGGGTCCGCCTCCTCATACAGTGCCCGGCACGAGGACGCCAGCTTCTCCGCCTGTGCACGGGAGGGGCCCAGCACCCGAACCAAGAGATCCCGGCACAGCCGGAGCTCCATTCCGGCCAGAGGCCGGTGGCGCGGGCAGCTCTGCCCCAGGCAGAGGCGGCGGTAGTCGTTCAGGGCCCGGAGAAACTTGCTCCGGGAGGGCGTCAGGCCCTCCGCCGGAATGTCCAGCGTCCGCATGGAGCGGCAAAACTCCGGGGGCAGCGTCTGCCAGAGGGCCGCGGGAGGCAGCTTCTCCGCCGCGGGCAGCAGGCCGCACAGGTGGTCCTCATGGACATGGGTGGCTGCCATCAGGTCGATGTGGTCCACGCCCCGCAGGGAGAGATACTGGTCCAAGGGGATACGGCCGGTGGCGCTGTCCCGGTACTCTTCTGCTTCGGCGCTGCCGCCGTCGATCACCATGACAAAGGTACCGCCGGGGAAGGCCGGGTCGGGACATTCCAGCAGGGCGGCCTCCCCATAGCCCACGTTGACGAATGTCAGCTTCAGTTCTTCCATAGGCGCTCAACCCATGGCCCGCTTGATGTAGAAGCTGGACAGGATCAGCACCAGCAATGTCATCACGATGGCGCCGGCGCTGCCGAAGCCGAAGTCCAGAGACTTGATACCGTATGTATACAAGAACTGAGTGATGGTCGTGGTGGTGCCCGCCGGGCCACCGCCGGTGAGGACGTTCACCTTCTCGAACAGGCGGAAGGTGTCGATGGTCCGCAGCAGGGCGCACAGGGCCAGGCTGCCCTTGATGTTGGGCAGGGTGATGTACCAGAACTGCTGGAAGAAGCCGGCGCCGTCGATGCGGGCGGCCTCATACTGGTTCTCCGACACGGACTGGAGGGAGGCGTACAGCAGCAGAAACACAAAGGGGACGTTCTGCCACACGTCGATCAGCAGGATCGTGCCGAAGGCCGTTTTTGTGTCCATGAACCAGTTGAACACCGGCAGGCCCAGTCCCTTCAGGAACTGGTTGATGATGCCGTAGTTGGCGGAGAGCATCATCCGCCAGCTGAGGGCCACCGTGACGGCGGGCAGCAGATAGGGCAGGAGCAGCAGCGTCCGCATAATCTTCTGCCCTCGCTTGAGGGAGTTGACAAATACTGCGATCAGAAGGCCGAGGGCCATCTCCAGTACCACCGCCAGGATAGTGAACTTGATGGTGTTCCACACCGCCTGCTGAAAATATCCGTTTTTAAAGAGGGAGACGTAGTTATCGAACAGCACAAAAGAGGCGTTCTCCGTGCCCTTCAGGTAGTTGTAGTCGGTAAAGCTGTATACAAATGTGAAAATCAGGGGATAGGCCGTCATGACCAGCAGGACTATCAGGGTGGGCGTGAGCATTCCGATCCCGAACCGGTTTGTGGCCGCCTGGGCGCTATTCAGTTTTGCAATCTCGTTTCTCTTCATACATTGGCCTCACAAACTCGAGAGGTGTGGCCCCAGGGCCCGGCTCCGGGGCTTTTGGAACAACGGCCGGGGCGCCAGACGGCGCCCCGGCCGGCCGTGTCATTTCTGTTTTAGAGAGGCTGGGTTCAGGCCATCAGCTGCTCCAGCTGCTCCTGGGCGTAGGCCAGCGCCTCGTCCATGGTCTTGGTGCCCTGGATGATGTTGTCCATCTCGGTGCCCAGGATGTTGGTGAACTCCGTCCACTCCTCGATCACAGGGCGGTACACGCCGGTCTCCAGAGCGCCGCAGACGGTCTGCAGGTGGGGATAGGTCTCCAGCACGGTGGAATCGGTCAGGCAGCTGTACCGGCAGGGCACGCCGTTGTTCTCAATGGAGGCCAGCTGCACCTCGGGGCTCATGACGTACTCCAGCAGCTCCAGGGCCAGGTCCTTGTGGGGGGCGTTGTCGGGGATGCCGATGCACCACACGCCCTGCAGGGCCACGGCGTCCACAGGCGCGGAGTCGTCGGTCAGCTTGGTGGGGATGGTGGTGTAGTTGGCAGGACCGTCAGCAGTGGGGGTGTACCAGCCGGGCCAGATCTGGGCCAGGGCGGTCTCGCCGGAGGTCACGGAAGCCACGATGTCGTCCTTGTCCAGGGTGCTGCCCAGGGCGTACAGGTCCAGGTACTCCTGCATGGCGGCCTTGAACTCGGGAGTGTCAACGGTGGGGTTGTTGTTCTCATCCACGACCCAGCCGCCGTGGACAACCAGGTGGGGCAGGAAGTCGGACAGGATGTTGTCGGCGCTGCCGCCGCGGATCAGGAAACCGTTCTTGTTGGAGTCGGCCGCCTTGGTCTTCTGGGCGATGTCCATCAGATCCGCGAAGGAGTCGATATCCTCGGGGGCGTAGCCGGCGTCCGCCAGCAGCTGCTTGTTGTACATCATGACCGTCACGTTGCCGTAGTAGGGAGCCAGGTAGATGTCCTCGCCCACCTTGCAGATGGTGGTGGTGGCGGGAATGATGTCGTCGTCAAAGCTGTATCCCATCTCGCTGAGGTTGGCCAGTACGCCGTTCTCAGTGAACTCGGCCATCCAGGAGCCGTCCACCATGCACAGGTCGTAGGTGCCAACTTCGTTGACGGCATCCAGGGCGATGCCGGTGTGCAGGTCGTCGAAGGACATGAGCATCACTTCGATGTCCACGTTGTGCTCCGCTTCAAAGGGGGCCAGGCTGGCCTCCAGGGACTCGCCGTAGGCGCCGCCCCGCAGGATCAGGGTCATCTTGGTGGGCTCGCCGGAAGTGCTGCCCTCGCTGCCTTCATCGGCCGTGTCCTCTCCACCGCCGCCGCAGGCCGCCAGAGACAGCGTCATGGCCAGCGCCAGGACCAGGGTAAGCAGTTTTTTCATTTCGTTTCCTCCTACTCTTTTCCGCTTGATGTTGTGTCAGGGATCGGAAGTGCGATGTATTTTGTTACTCTTTGACAGCACCGCTTGACAATCCGGAGATCAAGTAGTTCTGCGCAAAGATCACAAACAGGGTGATGGGGATGACAGACACCACGCCGCCTGCGGCCACCAGGCCAAAGTTGGTCAGGTTGTCCTCCGTGTTCAGCACCGACAGCGCCAGGGGCACGGTGTAGTTGCTGGGGCTGCGGGTAAAGATGACCGTGTAGGTGTACTCATTCCAGGCGTACATGAAGGACAGCATGGCTACCGCGGCGATACCCGGCGCCACCAGGGGCAGGACGATCTTGCGGAAGAGCTGCCACTCTGTGGCGCCGTCCACCTTGGCGCTCTCCTCCACCTCCTCCGGCAGGTCCTGGAAAAAGCTGATGAGGAACCAGATAATCAGCGGCACGTTGATGAGCACGCAGGCCAGCGTCACCGGGATCTTGGTGTTCAACAGGCCGATCTTGCTGAACATGGTGTACAGGGGGATGGTGAAGGCCACCGGAGGCAGCACGCGGACCAGCAGCACCCAATAGGTCATTGGCCGCTTCAGCCCGAAGCGGAATCTCCGCCGGGCCAGGATATAGGCGGCGCAGACTCCCACGATCAGCGACAGCACCAGGGAGCTCAGCGTGGTCTGCAGGCTGTTGATGGCGGCTTGGCCGAAGCCCTTGCTGACAAACAGGCTGATAAAATGCTCAATGGTGAGGGACTGCGGGATCAGGGAGATATGCCCCTGCATCTCCGATGTAGGGCGGATGGCCATGGCCACCAGCCAATAGATGGGAAACAGGGCGATCACCAACAGCAGGGCGCAGCCCAGGACTTTTCCCACTGTCCCGGCTCTTTTTCTCGCTTTCATATCCTCTCCTCCTCGTTTTTGCGCATGGCAAAATTCCCGCCGCGCACCCGCGGCATTCTGTATTTTTCCAAAGTACGGGTCAACTGGAGCCGCGCACCCGCAGCTCTGTGGGCACCACCGTGACCTGGGGGACGTCCGTCTCCCCTGCCAGCAGCGCCTGGAGCCGCGCCACGCTCAACTCCCCCATCCGGCGGCAGTCGATGTGGACGGAGGTGAGCTCCGGCTCCAGCATCCCGCAGGCGGAGCTGTCGTCCAGTCCCGTCACCGCCAGGTCTTCCGGCACCCGCAGGCCCAGGCGGAGGGCGGCCTTCATGGCTCCGGCGGCCATCACGTCGTTTCCGCCGAAGATGGCCGTGGGCCGGTCCTGCCGGGACAGCAGCTCCAGGCAGGCCTCTGCGGCACTCTCCACCGTGGGATCGCACAGCTTGATGTGCCGGGTGTCTGCCGGCAGGCCGTGGGCCTGGGTGACTTCCAGAAAGGCCCGGTACCGCTCTCCCAGTATATAGGGGGAGAAGCGCCCTGCCAGCATGGCGATGTTCCGATGACCCCGGCCGATCAGGTGCTCCAGCGCCTGGCGGACCCCGCCGTATTCGTCCGACACCACGCAGGGAATGTCCAGTCCCTGGATGCGGTTGTTTACCAGTACCACGGCCAGATCCCGGTTCTGGAGCTCTGCGATCATATCCGGTCGGGCATTGCCGCCCAGGATCACACCCTCCACCTGTTTGTTTTTGGAGGTGTTGGAGGCCGTGTCCCAGTCCGCAGCGGTGGAAATGACCAACTCAAAGTCACTTCGGTTCGTCTCCCGCATGATCCCGGTGCAGATGCCGGCGTAGAATTCGTCCAGGATCGTGGCCCCCTCCTTACAGATCAGGAAGGCGATCTTGTCCGTTCGCTGGCGGGCCATGGCCCGGGCGATGGCATTTGGAGAGTAGTGGAGCACTTCCGCTGCTTCAAACACCTTCCGGCGGGTGTCCTCCCGGACCCGCTCCGGATTGGAGAACGCGCGGGACACGGTGGCGATGGAAACTCCGGACAGTCTGGAGACATCATAGATGGTTGGATTCACGGTCACGCCCCTTTTCACGTAAGCGTTTTCATATTTTTCGTAGGAAAATAACAGTTTTTTTGTTGTAAAGCTTCCAGTGTTTTCCTGGATCAAGTCAACTTTAACACTTTTTTGCGGTGGAAGCAAGGGATTCTTTGTATTTAATGTACATTTTACACAGGTGTAGAAAAGCTCTAACATTCCTTGTATAGATCGGCAGAAATGTAACCGCTTCCATTAAAAGCACTTATGACAGATGATACTGCTCCGGGAATGTGAGAGGTGCTTCTCTCCAGGCTTGTCTTTTTCCCGCGCCTATATTATACTGTTCACGGAATTCTCAGGAAAAGAGCTGATGGGATGTACAGAGCCAGGTCCGCCCTCCGCCATGGGCAGATGTCCGAGGCATTTTCCACCATGGTTTTTCTGACCCTGTCCGGCGGGCTGCAGGACGCTTACACCTACTGCGTCCGGGGACAGGTTTTCGCCAATGCCCAGACGGGAAACATCGTTCTTATGAGCCAGCGGGCCTTTGCCGGGGATCTGGCCGGCGTCCTCCGGTATCTGATCCCGCTGCTGGCCTTTGCGCTGGGCGTCTTTGCTGCGGAGATGGTCCGCCGCCGCTGTCAGGAGATTTCCCGGCTCCACTGGCGGCAGATGGTGGTGCTGGCTGAGATCGGCCTGCTGCTGGGCGTGGGATTCCTCCCATCGTCCTGGGATGCGCCGGCCAACGCGCTGGTGTCCTTCACCTGCGCCATGCAGGTCCAGGCGTTCCGCAAGGTCAACGGCAGCGCATACGCCAGTACCATGTGCATCGGCAATCTCCGCAGCGGGGTGGACGCCTTCTGCGCCTACTGGGACACCCGGGACCGGACCGCCCTGCGGAAGGCCGGCCGCTACTTCGCCGTCATCCTCATTTTTGCCCTGGGGGCCGGATTCGGCGGCGTTGCCTCCCAGCTCTGGGGAACAGGGGCCATCTGGGCCAGCTGTCTGCTGCTGGCCGTCAGTTTTCTTCTGATGTTCCGGCAGGAGATCCAGGCGGAAGCGGACTGCTGAGGATGCGGGGAACGGCCTCCATCCGGATTTCACACCAATAATGATATGATGAGGAGAATGAGAACCATGTCTGAAACAGCCAAAATGCTCCATGTGAATCTGGCCCCCGGAGAGGCGGGCCGCTACGCCATCGTCCCCGGGGATCCGGACCGGTGCGAGCTGATCGCCGCCCACCTGGACAACCCCCGCATGGTGACCCGGAAGCGGGAGTTCACCACCTGGGAGGGCACGCTGGATGGAGAGCGGGTCACCGTTACCTCCACCGGTATCGGGGGGCCCTCCACCGCCATCTGCGTGGAGGAGCTCCATAAGTGCGGGGCGGATACCTTCATCCGGGTGGGCACCTGCGCCTCCACCTGCGCCGACGTCCAGTGCGGGGACATCGTGGTGGTCAGCGGCAGTGTCCGCATGGACGGCACCAGCCTCCACTACCTGCCCATGGAGTTCCCTGCCGTCCCCAGCTACCAGCTGCTGAAGGCTCTGGAGGAGAGCTCTGTGTCTCTGGGCTTTCACACCACGGTGGGCGTCAGCATCACCAAGGACTCCTTTTACACGCAGGCGGAGCCGGAGACGAAGCCGGTGTCCGATGATCTGATCCGCCGCTGGCAGAGCTATGTCCGGGGCGGTGCCGTCTGCACCTCCATGGAGGAGTCCATCCTCTTCTCTGTGGGCTCCAGCCTGGGGATCCGCACCGCCTCCATCCTGGTATCAGCCACCAATTTCGACGGGTCCGTCTCCAAGCGCAACAGCGCCGACGTCTATCCCACCGACAGCATCCAGAAGCCCATCCTCTCCGCCATCGAAGCCCTGCGCCGGATCATCCGGCAGGACAAGGGCTGATCTCCCTCCGGATATCAAAACCGCCCCGTGCCGCAGGCACGGGGCGGTCCTTTTATATCACATCTCTCCGCCGTACTCCCGGCGGTATTCCTCCAGCTCTTCCGCGTCCCGGTCATCCAGGGCGTGAAGGCCGCCCCGGCCCTCCATGTGGTGGGTCAGCTCATGGGACAGGGTGGTGTATAGCTCGTCCTCCCATGTTTCCTGGCCCCAGTCCTCCCGCTCTGCAAGGGCGGCAAAGGAGCCGTAGTACAGGTTGATATACTGGCCCAGCAGGTCGTCGCAGTACTCCCCCAGGATATACATCTCGCCCTCCGGGAACTCCGGGTCCGGCTTGGCCTCCTCCAGCAGGTTGATCCCGCCGTTGAGGCCGTCGAACAACGCCGCCGGGAAACTGTCTGCCATGTCGTCCAGCAGGTCGTTCACCCGGTCGATGGTCAGGATCATGGCTGTTTCCCTCCTCACGCCTTGGGCACCTGCTTCATGCTGAGGCCGATGCGCTTTTTCTTCTCGTCCACCTCCAGCACCACCACCTGGACGATGTCTCCCACAGACACCACCTCCGAGGGGTGTTTGATAAACTTCTGGGACACCTGGGAGATGTGGACCAGCCCGTCCTGGTGGACGCCGATGTCCACGAACACGCCGAAGTCGATGACATTCCGCACCGTGCCCGTCAGCACCATGCCGGGCTTCAGGTCCTTCATCTCCAGCACGTCGGTGCGGAGGATGGGCTTGGGCAGCTCGTCCCGGATGTCCCGGCCGGGCTTCATCAGCTCCGCCGCCACGTCCCGCAATGTGGGCACGCCCACGCCGCAGTCCGCCGCCGCCCGGTCCTCGCCGTAGGTCCTGATCTGGGCGTTCAGATCTCCCAGCTTCCCATCCCGCACGTCCGTGAGGGTGTGGCCGGTGAGGGAGAGCAATTTCTCCGCCGCGGCGTAGCTCTCCGGGTGGACGGCGGTGTTGTCCAGCACGGAGCGGCTCTCCGGCACCCGCAGGAAGCCGGCGCACTGCTCAAAGGCCTTGGGCCCCAGCTTGGGCACTTTCAAAATCTGCTTCCGGGAAGTGAAGGGGCCGTTTTCCTCCCGGTAGGCCACCACATTTTTCGCCGTGGTCGCGTTCAGCCCCGCCACACGCTGAAGCAGGGAGGGGGAGGCGGTATTCACGTCCACGCCCACGGCGTTCACACAGTCCTCCACCACACCGTTCAAAGCCTCGTCCAGCCGCTTGGGGGGCATGTCGTGCTGGTACTGTCCCACGCCGATGGCCTTGGGGTCGATCTTCACCAGCTCCGCCAGAGGGTCCTGGAGGCGCCGGGCAATGGATACGGCAGACCGGAGATTCACGTCGTACTGGGGGAACTCCTCCGCCGCCAGGGGGCTGGCGGAGTACACGCTGGCCCCGGCCTCGCTGACGATCATGTAGCTGACATGGGCGCCGGCCTCATTCACCTGCCGGATCAGCTTCACCGCCATCTGCTCCGTCTCCCGGCTGGCTGTGCCGTTGCCGATGGCGATGTGCTCCACGCCGTGCTTTCGGATCAGCTTTGCCAGGGCGGCGATAGCCTCGTTCTCCTGCCGCTCGCCGTAGGTGGGGTATACCACGGCGGTGTCCAGCACTTTGCCCGTGCCGTCCACCACCGCCACCTTGCAGCCCATCCGGTACCCCGGGTCCAGGCCCATGGTGACCCTGCCCTTCACCGGGGGCTGCATCAGCAGGGGCTTCAGATTCAGGGCGAACTGGCCGATGGCCCCCTCGTCCGCCCGCTCCGTCAGGTCGGAGCGAGCCTCCCGCTCCAGGGCGGGGAAGATCAGGCGGTCGTATGCGTCCTCCGCCGCGGACTTGATAAATTCCATTGCGGCGCTGCCGGGGACGATCACATGCCGCCGGACGGCCTGGAGGGCCCGGTCCCGGTCCAGCTCCACGCGGACCTTCAGAAAGCCCTCCTTCTCCCCCCGGTTGACGGCCAGGATCTGGTGACCCTGAAGCCGGGAGAGGGCCTGGGAGAAGTCGTAGTACAGCCGGTAGACAGAGTCCTCCTCCACCGCCGCCTGGGAGCAGAGCTTTCCCTCCCGCTCCAGGAGGGTGCGGAGGGTCTTGCGGAGGGCGGCGTCGTCGCTGATGGTCTCGGCGATGATGTCGGAGGCGCCGGAGAGGGCGTCCTCCACCGTCTCCACGCCCTTTTCGGCATCCACATACCGGGCGGCCTCCGCCGTCGGGTCCGGGCAGTCCGGCCCCTGGGCAAACAGCAGCTCCGCCAAAGGCGCCAGGCCCTTTTCCCGGGCAATGGTGGCCCGGGTGCGGCGCTTCTGCTTGTAGGGGCGGTACAGGTCCTCCACCTCCGCCAGCGTCCGGGCGGCGTCGATGGCGGCGGAGAGTTCCTCCGTCAGCTTGCCCTGTTCCTCGATAGACCGCTTCACCGCCTCCCGGCGTTCCGCCAGGTTCCGCAGGTACTGGAGGCGCTCCTCCAGATTCCGCAGGGCGGTGTCGTCCATGGCGCCGTGAAGCTCCTTGCGGTAGCGGGCGATGAAGGGAATGGTGTTGCCCTCGTCCAGAAGGCGGACCACGTTTTCCACATGGCGGGGGTCTTTGTCCAGCTCAGATGCCAGTTGTTGAATGAGATCCTGCATGCTCCTGTTCCTTTCCTGATAAATCGCTGTTTATGATGAAGAGCAGTCCCGCTTTCCACACCGGAAACGGGACTGCTTCCCCAGAGATCGCGTTGTGTTTCTTATGCGTATGGTGTTCCGCCCTTACCGATCATCCAGCTGCTCCAGAGAGTCGTAACACCATGTCCTGAATAACTGGCAATAGGCCCGGAATCCCTTCTGCCCGATCAGGTAAATATTCGGCATATAGCGCATCCGCTTCCGCGCGTAAGCGATCCGCTCAAGGCCATTGTCCAAGGCCGTATGATTGCTGAGCGCCACTTCTACGTTCTGGCGTTCCGCCTGTTCCATAAAATGTTCCAGAGACCGCAGGTATTGGATCGTGCCGTGTCGGCTCATGGGAGGCGCGGAACCTCCCCAAAGGGCCGCCTGATGGGATACGCCATTCTCTGTTACATTGAAGATATAACTCAATCCTCCTGGTGTGTGTCCGGGGGTCTCATAGACCAGGAGCCGTTTGTCTCCCAGAGCAATGACATCCCCGTCTCCCACATAGACGTCGATGTCATAGTCTTTCCACGTCTCCGGCCTGTCTCGCTTGATGGGCTCTTCAGCCCAAAATCGGTCATCCCGTTGTGAGAGATATGTCTCTACATGAAACGCCTCCCGGAGCCAGCGTCCGCAGCCGGTGTGATCCACATGTCCATGGGTCAGCACCAGTTTTCGGATCGCGCCGGGGTCCCATCCGGTCTCCCGAACCGCAGAAATGATCGCATCAAACGCCTGCTGGCAGGGCCAGATCGCGTCCAGCACGATCAGTCCCTCCGAAGAGCGCAGGACGAAACAGTTTGTCTCTTTCTGCGCAATAATCAGAAGATCGTCAAAAATCCGTGCGTGCGTAAAGAAGGACATATCCTCCATATTCCGAAAGGTCTCTGCTGTGATCTGTGGCCGGTCATCTCGCATACTGACAACATTCCTTTCTATTCCATCAGAAAATGTTACAGATGAGCCGCGGCACAGTGTCAGTTCAATTTTGATTGAGAGCAGAATTTGAGAACCCGTTTCTATGAGAGTTTTCGGTGAAACTGGTCCATCCGCTATGCTCTGTGCAACGTCTCACCTATTGCTTGCATAGAGCCCCGGCGATTCTTCGCCGGCAGCATCCTCTGTTTCTTCATGGTCCACCTCATCCGAAAGCGCAGGTCATTTCATTTGTGATACAGCTTCTTCGTCTCGTACCGGGCCTCGCAGCTGACGTTGATGCCCAGGCGGCGCAGAAGGTTTTCGTCCACCTCGCTGAGGATCACCGTGAAGTGGGCGTCGCAGCCCCGGAGCTTGGGCAGCTGCTGCTGGGCCAGCTCCGCCAGGGGGTTGGTCAGGGCGGAGATGGTGAGCGCCATCAGCACTTCATCCGTGTGGAGCCGGGGATTCTTGTGGCCCAGGTACTGGGTCTTCAGCCGGCACACCGGCTCCAGCACCTGGGCGGAGATCAGCTCGAACTGGTCACCGATGCCGCCCACGGCCTTCAGCGCGTTCAGCAGCAGGGCGGAGGCCGCCCCCAGGGTGTCGGAGGTCTTGCCGGTGACCACCCGGCCGTCTGGCAGCACCATGGCGCCGGCAGGGCCGCCGGTGGTCTCCGCCTTCAGCAGGGCAGCGGACACCGCCGGGCAGATGTCCGGTGTGACGCTCGCCTGTTGCATCACCAGCTCCAGCTTCCGCACCGGCTCGTCCCCGGCTTTGCCCCGCAGCCGCTCCACGCAGGCGGTGTAGTAGCGCCGCAGGATCTCCATGCGGCTGGCGGCGCAGCACACCGCGTCGTCACAGATGCAGTTGCCAACCATGTTCACTCCCATGTCCGTGGGGGACTGGTAGGGGGACGTGCCCTGGATCTTCTCAAAGATGGCGTTCAGCACCGGGAAGATCTCCACATCCCGGTTGTAGTTGACGGCAGTCTTGCCATAGGCCTCCAGATGGAAGGGGTCAATCATGTTCACGTCGTTCAGATCCGCCGTGGCCGCCTCGTAGGCCAGATTCACCGGATGCTTGAGGGGCAGGTTCCAGATGGGGAAGGTCTCGAACTTGGCGTAGCCCGCAGCGATGCCCCGCTTGTAGTCGTGGTAGAGCTGGGAGAGGCAGGTGGCCATCTTGCCGCTGCCGGGGCCCGGCGCCGTCACCACCACCAGCGGGTGCGTGGTCTCCACATACTCATTCTTTCCAAGGCCCTCGTCGCTGACAATGTGCTGCACGTCGGAGGGGTAGCCCGCGATGGGATAGTGGCGGTAGCACCGGATGCCCAGGGTGGTCAACCGCTTCAAAAAGGCGTCCGCCGCCCCCTGGCCGCTGTACCGGCTCATCACCACACCGCCCACATAGAAGCCCATGCCCCGGAAGATGTCGATCAGCCGCAGCACGTCGTCGTCATAGGTGATGCCCAGGTCCCCCCGGACCTTGTTTTTCTCGATGTCTGCGGCGTTGATGGCAATGAGGATCTCCACGTCGTCCTGCAGCTGCTGGAGCATCCGGATCTTGCTGTCCGGCTCGAATCCCGGCAGCACCCGGGAGGCGTGGTAGTCGTCGAACAGCTTGCCGCCGAACTCCAGATACAGCTTGCCGCCGAACTGGGCGATGCGCTTTTTGATCTGCTCGGACTGGGTGGTGAGGTACTTCTGATTGTCAAAACCGATGGCCGGCATACGATCTTCCCCTTTTCTCTCTGGTTGTTCAAAATCCGGTGATAGTATACCACACCCTGTCCCGTTTTGGAAGTGGAGAACCAAGGCTTTTCCGCTGCGCCCTGCATCTTGCAGGCGGCCAGCTCCCATGGTACAATCAGCGGAGAATTTGCAGGGAGGGGATCCAGATGCGCAACACCTTTGACCGCTTCAATGGCCGGCACCAGGACTATCAGGCCGCCAGACCTTCTTATGCCCAGGAATTCCTGGACTGGCTGGGAGAGCTGTACGCGCCGCCGGAGCGCTATACAGCGGCGGACATCGGATCCGGCACCGGCAAGCTCTCCGCCCAGCTGCTGGCAGCGGGCTTCCGCGTCTGCGGCGTGGAGCCGAATCCGGATATGCGGGGGGCGGCGGAGGCGCTTCTGGGCGGCGATCCCCGGTTCTCCTCCTCAAATGGAACGGACCATGATACCGGGCTGCCGGACCGGTCCGTGGACATGGTCGCAGCGGCCCAGGCCTTCCACTGGTTCGACGGTCCTGCCTTTGCGCGGGAGTGCCGCCGGATCCTGCGTCCCGGCGGGCGGGCCGTTCTCGTCTGGAACGTCCGTGAGTCTGCACCGGTGAACCAGGCCCTGGCCCAGGTCTTTCGGGAGCACTGTCCGAGCTTTCACGGATTCACCGGCGGGATGGGGGAGGACGACCCCCGCATCCGGGATTTTTTCGGCGGGGCGTATGAAAAGCGGCGGTTCCCCAATCCCCTGACGCTGGACCGGGACCGATTCCTCCGGCGGTGCTTTTCCAGCTCCTATGCCCTGCGGGAGGGAGACGCGGATTACGAAGCCTTTCGGGCGGCGCTGGAGGCGCTGTTCGACACTTTCGCCTCCGGCGGGCAACTGATTCAGCCCAACGAGACTGTGGCCTATGTGGGGATCCCCGCCGCTCCCCGGGGATGAGGCATTTCCAGAATTGAAAGGTCGACCTTATCAGAAAAAATAATGCTTATTATTACAAGTTCAGGCTTTACTTATGGAAAATCAGCCGATATAATAACTAAGGTTGGGCATCTTTGGAGAAAAGGTCGACCTGACCGGAGTGTCTGTAAATCAAAACCGGGAGGTTTTTGGATATGTCAAATTGTGCCATCGTGGGAATCAACTGGGGAGACGAGGGCAAGGGCCGCATGGTAGACCTGGTGACCGCGGACTACGACGTGGTGGTCCGCTATCAGGGCGGCGGCAACGCCGGCCATACCGTGGTGAACGAGTTCGGCAAGTTTGCCCTGCACCTGCTGCCCTCCGGCATCTTCCGCAAGGGTGTGGTGAACATCCTGGGCAACGGCGTGGCTCTGGATTGCGAGAGCCTGTGGACTGAGATGTCCGACGTCATGGACCAGGGCGTGGCCATCACGCCGGAGAACCTGAAAATCAGCGACCGGGCGTCCCTGCTGCTGCCCTGGCACCGGGACCTGGACTCCCTGGAGGAGGCCCGCCTGGCGGACAAGAAGTACGGCTCCACCAAGCAGGGCATCGCCCCGTTCTATTCGGACAAGTACCAGAAGAAGACCATCATGGCCGGCGAGCTGCTGTACCCGGAAAAGCTCTGGGACCATCTGGCGGGCATTCTGGAGTGGAAGAACCTGACGCTGGAGCGGGTCTACGGCGCCAAGCCCTACACCATGGATGACCTGAAGGCATGGGTAGCGGAGTTTGGCGAGAAGATCAAGCCCTTCATCTGCGACACCGGCGCCTTCCTGCGCCAGGCCCAGGCCGAGGGCAAGCACATCCTGTTTGAGGCCCAGCTGGGCTCCCTGCGGGATCTGGACTACGGCATCTACCCCTACACCACCTCCTCCAACCCCATCGCGGCGTATGCCCCTGTGGGCTCCGGCCTGCCCACCGCCAAGCTGGACAAGATCATCGGTGTGGTGAAGGCATACTCCTCCTGCGTGGGAGAGGGCCCCTTCACCTGCGAGTGGTTCGGTGAAGAGGCGGAGAAGCTGCGGGAGGCCGGCGGTGAGTACGGCGCCAAGACCGGCCGGCCCCGCCGGGTGGGTCCCATCGACATCGTGGCCACCCGCTATGGCATCCAGTGCCAGGGAGCCACGGACATCGCCCTGACCAAGCTGGATGTGCTCAGCTACATGGATGAGATCCCCATCTGCGCCCGATATGAGCTGAACGGGCAGGAGACCGACGCGTTCCCCTTCCCCGCCGTGCTGCCGGACGCCAAGCCCGTCATGACTGCCATGCCCGGCTGGAAGTGCGACATCTCCGGCGTCCGGAAGTGGGAGAACCTGCCGGAGGCGGCCCGGAACTATGTGGAATACGTGGAGCGGGAGATCGGCTGCCATATCACCTATGTGTCTGTGGGACCGGAAAGAGATTCCATCATCATTCGGTGAGGAGGAAATCCGATGCTGTTTGCCGTATTCGGGTGGATCGCGTTGGCAGGTGCCCTCTGCTGGCCGTTTCTCCTTTACCGGATCATTTCAAAAGCATCGAAGGATCGTTCCGCGGGTGTCGAGTGTTTCCTGTTGGCACTGCTCAGCCTGGATTTTTGTCTCTGGCTGTTTACAGTTTTTACCGCACTCCCTGCTTCATAAATGCTTCGCCTCCGGCGAAACAGATCGTACCCTCTGGAGGCACCCATGCCGGTGCCTCCTAAACTTTTGAGCGAAAGAAAGGTGGACCTCTTATGTCCAAAGAACGTTACGAATCCCCCCTGGCGTCCCGGTACGCCTCGGCGTTCATGCTGCACCTGTTCTCCCCCGACATGCGCTTTGAGACCTGGAGGCGGCTGTGGGTGGCCCTGGCCCGGGCCGAGCGCAATCTGGGCCTGCCCGTCACCGCGGAGCAGGTGGCGGAGCTGGAGGCCCACATCACCGACATCGACTATGAGACGGCTTCGGCGCGGGAGAAGGAGGTCCGCCACGACGTGATGGCCCACGTCTACACCTACGGCAAGGCGGCCCCCTCCGCCGCGGGGATCATCCACCTGGGGGCCACCAGCTGCTATGTCACCGACAACGCGGATCTCATCATCTACCGGGAGGGCCTGCGGTATCTCCGGGGAGAGCTGCTGGCTGTGGTGGCGAACCTCAGTAAATTTGCAGAGCAATACAAGGCCACCCCCACCCTGGGCTATACCCACTATCAGCCCGCCCAGCTGGTGACGGTGGGCAAGCGGGCCACCCTCTGGATGCAGGACCTGCTCTCCGACCTGGAGGAGCTGGACTTCGTCCTGGACCACATGAAGTTCCTGGGCTGCCGGGGCACCACCGGCACAGAGGCCAGCTTTATGGACCTGTTCGATGGAGACGGCGCCAAGATTGACGAGATGAACCGGCAGATCGCCGCAGAATTCGGTTTTGAGCAGTGTTATGCCGTCTGTGGCCAGACCTATCCCAGAAAGGCGGACAGCCGCATCCTGAACTGCCTCTCCGCCATTGCCCAGAGCTGCTACCGCATGGCCAACGACATCCGCCTTCTCCAGCACGACCGGCAGGTGGAGGAGCCCTTTGAGAAGAACCAGATCGGCTCCTCTGCCATGGCCTACAAGCGCAATCCCATGCGGTCCGAGCGGATCTGCTCTCTCAGCCGCTACCTGATGGCGGACGCCATGAACGCCCCCATGACCGCCTCCGTCCAGTGGTTGGAGCGGACCCTGGACGACTCCGCCAACCGCCGCATCTCCATGCCAGAGGGCTTCCTCTGCGCCGACGCCATCCTGCGTCTCAGTCAGAACGTCACCGACGGGCTCCACGTCAACGAGAAGATCGTGGACCGGACCTGCCGGGAGTACCTGCCCTTCATTGCTACGGAGAACCTGATGATGGAGGGCGTCAAGCGGGGCGGCGACCGGCAGGCGCTCCACGAGATCATCCGCACCTGCTCCATGGCCGCCACCGCCCGGATGAAGGAGGGGGAGCCCTGCGACCTGCTCTCCCGCCTGGCGGCGGAGCCTGCCTTCGGCATGACCGAGGCGGAGATGGAGGCCGTGCTGGACCCGAAGCTGTACATCGGCCGCTGTCCGGAGCAGGTGGACGCCTTCCTGGCCCAGGTGAGGCCCCTGCTCTCCGGCGCCAGCCGGGAAGTCCCGGAGATCAGTCTCTGACCGTTTCATACCGTCCGGGCGCCCTGCCCGCCGTGCCTGCGGCGGGAGGGGCGCCGGAACGCTTTTCAGGCGGAACCCCTTCGGCTGTCCCGGAGCGGAGGAGCCGGGAAGGCTGCCGGAAATGGAATGCCGATTTTGTGGGTTTTGACGTTGACAGTGCGCTGCTGGCGGTGATACACTGCTACCATCGCTTTCGAGATCGAGGCCAAATCCAACCATCAGAAGGCATTGATGGAGAAAAGGATCGTGGAAATTCCGGTTCAGTGAGCGGGGGCAGTGGGAAGCCCGTACAAAGAGTCCGCGGGAAGAAGACTCTGCAGCTGCATTCCGAACGCGGATCTCCGCTAGTAAGTGCGACGAGTTGTGATCGTTATCTCACACGGGCTTGTTGGAGCTTTGAAAGGGATCCCATCATGGGAGCAAATTAGGTGGTACCGCGGATCGCAGCTATTCATCCTAAGATTTTAGGAGAAAGCTGCGTTCTTTGTTATACGCTCCATAGCAAAGAGTGCTCTGCGCCAGTACCCTGCCCTTTGGGCAGTCGGCGGCTGATGCGCAAATTCATCCGGGAGGCGCTTCTGCCCATGTGCGGGGCCATGGTTTTTTCAAAAGATCTGTACCAAGGAAGAGCTGCTGCCCCTCTTCGGCCGGACGTATTTTGACTTTGAGACGCTGCGGAGGAAGGGCGGCCGTCGTCCGCCCTTTACCAAGGTGAGCCTGCTGGACCGGGAGATCTTCGGGCAACACCATTCCGGCCGGAACTGGATGCTTCGGGACTTCCGGATGCCCAACCGGTCCTGGGGGATGCGACGCGGACGGCCTCTGTGCCCGGGGCCCCTCCGATGACGGCGAGAGCGGCAAATGAGGCGGAAAATCCGCATTTCCTGTTGAGTTTTCCATATCTGATGTGATACGATACATTTTATAAATACAGGAGGATGAAACGCATGAGTACCACCACGAAACTCTCCGATCTGTTCGGCAGCATGGTCTTCAATGAGGACACCATGAAGGAGCGCCTGTCCTCTGCGTCCTATGAGGCGTGGAAGAAGTGCGTTACAGACGGAACGTCTTTGGATATCTCCACCGCCAATGAGATCGCCCAGGCCATGAAGCAGTGGGCCGTGGAAAAGGGCGCCACCCACTACACCCACTGGTTCCAGCCCATGACCGGCGTCACGGCGGAGAAGCACGACAGCTTCATTGCCCCTGCCGGCGGCGGCAAGATCCTCATGGAATTCTCCGGAAAAGAGCTGGTCCGGGGTGAGCCGGATGCCTCCTCCTTCCCCTCCGGCGGTCTGCGGGCCACCTTTGAGGCCCGGGGCTACACCGCCTGGGATCCCACCTCGTTTGCCTTCATCAAGGAGGGCAGCCTCTGCATCCCCACCATCTTCTGCTCCTACTCCGGCGAGGCCCTGGACAAGAAGACGCCTCTTCTGCGGTCCATGGACGAGATCAGCCGCCAGGCGGTGCGAATCCTGCGCCTGTTCGGGGACACGACGACCAAACGGGTGGTGGTTCAGGTGGGGCCGGAGCAGGAGTACTTCCTGGTGGACAAGGCCCAGTACGCCCAGCGGGAGGACCTGCGGATGTGCGGCCGGACCCTGTTCGGCGCAAAGCCCCCCAAGGGACAGGAGCTGGACGACCACTACTATGGCGCCATCCGGCCCCGGGTCGCCGCCTATATGAAGGATCTGGATGAGGAGCTGTGGAAGCTGGGCGTGCTCAGCAAAACCAAGCACAACGAGGTGGCCCCCTCCCAGCATGAGATGGCCCCGATCTACACCAACGCCAACGCCGCCTGCGACCAGAACCAGCTGGTGATGGAGATGATGAAGAAGGTGGCCGACCGCCACGGACTGGTGTGCCTGCTCCATGAGAAGCCCTTCGCGGGCGTCAACGGCTCCGGCAAGCACGACAACTGGTCCCTCTCCACCGACACGGGCAAAAATCTGTTCAAGCCCGGCTCCACCCCCCGGCAGAACGCCCAGTTCCTGCTGTTTTTGGCGGCCTTCATCAAGGGTGTGGACGACTATCAGGAGTTCCTGCGGGCCACGGTGGCCTTCCCCGGCAACGACCACCGGCTGGGCGCCCAGGAGGCACCGCCCGCCGTGCTCTCCATCTTCCTGGGAGACGAGCTCTCCGCTGTGGTGGACTCCATCATCAACGACACGGACTTCCAGAGCACCGGCAAGCGGACGCTGGAGATCGGCGTGGACGCCCTGCCTGCCATCCGCCAGGACAACACGGATCGGAACCGCACCTCCCCCATGGCCTTTACCGGCAACAAGTTCGAGTTCCGGATGCTGGGCGCATCCCAGTCCATCTCCGGCCCCAATATCGCCCTGAACACCATCATGGCCGAGGAGCTGAAACAGTTCGCGGACGAGCTGGAGGCATCCCGGGACTTCCAGGCGGACCTGCCCAAGCTGATCCGCCGGGTATTCACCGAGCATCAGCGGATCATCTTCAACGGCAACGGCTATGACGAGGCCTGGCTGGAGGAGGCCAAAAAGCGCGGCCTTTCCAACCTGACCTCCACCGCTGACGCTCTGCCCATGTACACCGCTCCCAAAAACGTGGATCTGTTTGTCAAGCACGGCATCTACACCAAGGAGGAAATCGAGGCCCGGGCGGAGATCCACATTGAGAACTACACCACGGTCCTGACCATTGAGGCCAAGACTATGGCGGACATGATCCGCCACCAGATCCTGCCTGCGGTGTCCGACTACGCCGACCAGCTGTGCCAGCGGGCCTATCACAAGGACGCCATGGGTGTGCCCCACCAGTATGAGACTTCCACAGCCATGCAGATCGGCACCCTGACGGACGCCCTGCAGGCGGACTGCGCCAAGCTGGAGGCGGATCTGGCCGCTATCCCCGTGGGCTCTATCAAGGCCATGAACTACTGCCATGAGGTGCTGATCCCCGACATGGCAGAGGCCCGGAAGGCCGCCGACCAGTTGGAGACGCTGACTGCCTCCAAGTCCTGGCCTTTCCCGGTATACAGCGACCTGCTGTTCTACGTATAAAGTGCGCAAGAGGGCCCCGGCCATCGGCCGGGGCCCTCTTGGATTCATCTGTTACACCAGCACGTCGAAGAACAGCGCCAAAATAGTGGTGGCGAGGCCGCAGAGGCCGATGGCAAGGCCGCTCATGGCCCCCTCCGTCTCCCCCAGCTCCAGGGCGCGGGCGGTGCCCATGGCGTGGCTGCAGGCGCCGATGGCCAGCCCTGCCGCCACCGGATCCTTCACCCGGAAGAGGCGTGCCAGCGCGGGGGCGCACAGGTTGCCCAGGATGCCGGTGAAGATCACCGCCGCCACGGTGATGGAGACAATGCCGCCCTGCCCCTCCGCAATGGCGGTGGCGATGGGTGTGGTGACGGACTTGGGCAGGAGGGAGACGGTCAGTGTCCGGTCCAGGCCGAACAGGCGGCACAGGCCCCAGATGCTGAGGACCGAAGTCACCGCCCCGGCCGCGCATCCCGCCAGGATGGGCAGCAGGTTCTTTTTCAGCAGGTCGATCTGGGCGTAGATGGTTACTGCCAGGCAGACCGTGGCCGGCCCCAGAAAGAGGTTGATGAGGCTGCCGCCGGCGTTGTACGCTGCATAGGGAATGTCAAACACCGCCAGCACCGCGATAATCATCATCACCGCCAGCACCAGGCCGTTGCAGATCACAAGCCCGGTCCGCTTCTGGATTTTGCAGCCTGCCCAGTAAGCCAGGATCGTCAGCGTCACCCCGAAAAAGGGGGACTCCCACAGCGCGCTCATCTCCGCTTCCCCCTCTCCAGCAGGCGGCAGGTGAGCCGCACCGCTCCCACTGTAGCGGCAAAGGTGGCAATCAGCGAGACCGCGCAGACGACCACCAGGGCAAGCAGGTTCTCCCGTAACACATCTGCATAGTTGATGATGCTGACACTGGCCGGGATGAAGAAGAAGGGGAGATTCCCCAGCAGGTAGTCCGACTTCTCCCGGATGTGTTCTGTCTTGATGACGCGTGCCAGCAGCAGCGCCAGAAGCAGCAGCATCCCGATGATGCTGGCAGGCAGGGTGAAGGGCAACACCCGCTCAATACAGGTGCTGATCCAGCAGATGCCGAAGATGATGCCGATCTGCGTTAGAAGTTTCAAAGTGAACCGCCTCTCCCGGCGGTCCCCCGCCGCGTTACTCTGCGCCGTATTCACACAAGGGCGCGGATTCTTTTCAACTTTTTTATTCTACGGAGACGGCCGGGGAATGTCAAATCCTTCCGGCTCCTTTTTCTGCCGCCGCCGCAAAATTCGGCAAAACAGTACAAGGCCCCGCCGGGAAAGAGCGGGACCTTGTCCAGGTCATCCAAGCATCCGCAGGAGGCCGGGGGACTCAGAGGGGCATTTGCCGCTCCAGCTCCCGGCGGAAGTCCGGGTGGGCGATGGCAATCAGCGCCCGGGCCCGCTCCACGGTGCTCTTGTATTTCAGATCCGCCACGCCGAACTCCGTCACCACATACTGGACGCAGGTGCGGGGGGTGGTCACCACGCTGCCGGGGGCCAGCTGCGGCACGATTTTGGAGTGGAGGACCCCCGCCTTGTCCCGGTAGCTGGACCGGAGGGCCAGGATACTCTTTCCGCCCTTGGACCACTGGGAGCCTACCACCCACTCCAGCTGTCCGCCGGTGCCGGAGTACTGCCGGGGGCCGATACTCTCGGCATTCACCTGGCCGGTGAGGTCGATCTCCATGGCGTTGTTGATGGAGACCACATGGTCGTTCCGGGCGATGTTCCGGGCATCGTTCACCCAGTCGATCTCCTTCTGGCAGAAGGCGGGATTCTCATGGGCGAAGGCCCACAGCTCCGGCCCGCCCACCATGTTGGCGTATACGCTCCGCCCCGGGCAGGTCTGTTTGCGGCTGTTGTTCACCACGCCCCGGCGCATCAGCTCCATGACGCCGGTGCTCAGGATCTCTGTGTGGACGCCCAGATCCCGCTTTCCCGCATGGGCCAGACACTCGCCCACGGTATTGGCCAGCCCTCCCAGCCCCAGCTGGATGCAGGCGCCGTCTGGCACTAGATCCGCGATGTAGCCCGCGATGCGGCTGTCCGTCTCGTTTCCCGCTGCGATGGGCGTCTCTACCAGAGGACGGCTGGATTCGATGATCCCGTCCACCTCTGATACATGGATGCGGGTGTGGGCCTCCCCATCACTGGGAATATTGGGCATTCGGGGGTTCACCTCCGCCAGCACCAGCTCGCACTGCTCCAGCACCTTCCGGCTCAGGGCCGTGCCCCACAGGGAGCGGCTCATCCACCCGTTCTCATCCGGGAGCGAGCAGGTCAGCGCCGCCACCCGGGGGCGCCGGGCCAGGAGCCACGCGGGCGTCTGACTCAGGTTGGAGGGGGCGTAATGGACGTTGCCCATGGGCTCCAGGCCCCGCTCCACGCCGTAAAAGTTGGAGTCATAAGTCACCTGTCCGGCCAGCTCCGGCGTCAGCAGCCGGGTCCCGGCGGGGATGAAGTGCCCGTAGATGGCGATATGGCCGCCGGTCTCCAGCAGGCGCTCCGCCAGCGCCCCGTCCAGCTCCCAGGGCCAGTTGGACATGGCGGCGAAGGCCGCCGTGTCCCCGTCCCGGATCAGCTCCGCCGCCTCCCGGGCGGTCATCTGCAGGGCCTGATACTGGGTCTGCCAGTTGCCCGCTCCCGCGCAGCGTCCCCGGCGGATGGGTGTCAGTTCTGTCATCGTCATTCTCCTTTGCCGCGCCCCTCTGCGGGGCGGTGTCTCCGGCGGTTTGTACAGCCCGCCGTGGGGGCCGCGGCCGCCGGTTCCCTTTCCCGTCTATTGTACCGCACATTCCGCTTCCGCACAATCCTCTTTTCCGCGGACGAGTTAATAGAAATTTTGTTTTTTTCTGCTTGCGCCCGGCCGCTTCGCCGTGCTATACTGGCGTTGTTCTTGATTTTTTCCATGGAGGTGCATCTTGCAGAAACGCAGTCACAAACTGCTGGCCGCCACCCTGCTGGAGAATACCCAGGGATTTCAGGCCAGACGATTCGAGCTCGCCTTCCTGTTCGGCTCCTTTCAGCCGGACTGCAACCCCCTGACCTATTTGAAGGGCTCCCTGCGGGCCTATAAGTTCCGGGGGCATAACTACTCCAACTCCCAGCACTACATCTACTCCCGCATCTCCCGGCTCCAGCGCCGCCAGCGCTGGACCATCTGGCAGTATTACACCCTGGGCAAACTGACCCACTATCTGGCGGATGCGTTCACCTATCCCCATAACGAGAATTATCCCGACAGTATGCTCTGCCACCACCAGTATGAGACGGACCTGCGGGCCTATCTGGAGGAGTATCTGGCCACCCGCGCCCTTCGTCGGGAGAAGTTCCGTCAGGACGTGGCGGACGCCCTTCAGGAGCTGCACCGGCAGTACATGGCCGGCGTGGCCGATATGCGCAAGGATGTGCAGTTCATCCTGAAGGCCACCTCCCTGCTGATGGCCGGCTGCCTGCCTGCCAGCGCCGCAGCGGCTGTCTGAACCCTGTTTTGGGAAAAGCGCACAGCAGCGGTTTCCCTTTCGGCGCATTCTTTGGAATCATTGTCAATTTCCATTTGCTTTTTCTGGTGTTATCCTGAAACTATCAAAGGACTCGGAAAGGAACCCAGTCATGACCAACATCACCCGTTCTGCCGAATACCGTTACTTTAGCTTTACCTATTTTTATGGTAAGGCTTATTTCGGTTTGGCTGAAAATGTGTGTGATCGTGTCTGACGCCAGGAAAAGGCTATCAGTGCATGACGACCCGCAGCCGAACCGGCTGCGGGTCTTTTTTGTACCAGCCCCATCATTTTTAGGAGGAATACAGTATGATCGTCGTTCTGAAACAAAACCCCAACCGGCACCAGCTGGAGAGCCTGATCGCCTGGCTCCAGGAAAAGGGGATCATCATCCACACCAGCATCGGCGAGGCCCACACCATCTTAGGACTGGTGGGTGATACCAGCCAGCTGGACATCGACCTGATTGCCGCCCTGGACATCGTGGAGGATGTGAAACGGGTCCAGGAGCCCTACAAGAATGCCAACCGGAAGTTCCACCCGGAGGACACGGTGGTGCAGGTGGGCAACACCCAGATCGGCGGCGGCAATCTGACCCTGATGGCGGGTCCCTGCTCTGTGGAGAGCGAGGAGCAGGTGGTGGCCATTGCCAAAGCGGTGAAGGCCAGCGGCGCCACCATGCTGCGGGGGGGCGCCTTCAAGCCCCGGACCTCCCCCTACTCCTTCCAGGGCCTGGGGGCCACGGGTTTGGAGTACCTGAAGGTGGCCCGGCAGGAGACCGGCCTCCCCATCGTGACGGAGCTGATGGACCTGAGCCAGCTGCCCCTCTTCAAGGATGTGGACGTGATCCAGATCGGCGCCCGGAACATGCAGAACTTCGACCTACTCAAGGCCGTAGGCCATCAGGACAAACCCGTCATGATCAAACGGGGCATGTCCGCCACCTACGAGGAGTGGCTGATGAGCGCCGAGTACGTCATGGCCGGCGGCAATGAGAATGTGATCCTCTGCGAGCGAGGTATCCGCACCTTTGAGAGCTACACCCGCAACACCCTGGATCTGGCCTGCATCCCCGTGCTGCGGAAGCTGACCCACCTGCCCATCATCATCGATCCCAGCCATGCCACCGGCAAGAGCTGGCTGGTAGATCCCCTGGCCATGGGCGCCGTGGCTACCGGTGCCGACGGATTGCTGATCGAGGTCCACAACGACCCGGCCCATGCCCTGTGCGATGGCCCCCAGTCCCTGAAGCCGGAGGTGTTCGACGGCCTGGCGAAGAAGCTGCTGAAGCTCCATGACTTTATGAAGACGGTGGAGGAGTAAGACATGAATGTTGCCATCGTCGGCCTGGGCCTCATCGGCGGGTCCATGGCCAAGAGCATCAAGAACCGCACCAGCCACACCGTCTGGGGCATAGACCTGAACGCGGAGACCATGACCATGGCCCGGATGTGCGGCGCCATCGACGCCCCCCTGACGGAGGAGAACCTGCCCCAGGCGGATCTGATCCTGGTGGCGATCCGGCCCGGCGCCGCCATCGAGTGGGTCCGGCAGCACGCGCCGCAGATCGCCAAGTCCGCCATTCTGGTGGACCTGTGCGGCGTGAAGCGGACCGTGGTGGCGGCCATCGCCCCCATCGCAGAGGAACGCGGCTTCTCCTATATCGGCGGCCACCCCATGGCCGGTAAGGAGCGGGGCGGCTTCACCGCCTCCGCAGAGGACCTGTACGTGGGAGCATCTATGATCCTGACGCCGGACAAGCGGACGGACATGCGGCTGCTGGAGACGCTGAAGGCCTTCTTTCTGGACCTGGGCTTTGCGGGCCTCACCTTCTCAACGCCGGAGGAGCACGACCGCATCATCGCCTTTACTTCCCAGCTGGCCCATATCGTCTCCAGCGCCTATGTGAAGTCGCCGGAGGCCCAGAAGCGCCGAGGCTTTTCCGCCGGCAGCTTTCAGGATATGACCCGGGTGGCCCGTCTGGATGAGGACATGTGGACAGAGCTGTTTCTGGACGATGAGGACTTCCTCACCGCCGAGCTGGAAGAGCTGATCGGCCACCTGACGGACTACCGCAACGCCTTGCGGGCCAAGGATACTCAGCGGCTGCACGATTTGCTGAAGGAGGGCCGGGAGCTGAAGGCCACCGCCGGCGGCAACTGACCTATTTCCGGCGCCGCTGCGCGACATGATTCTATAAAAGGAGTTTTTCGATGTTTGACTCCATCCGAACCATTCCCGTCCGGGTCCGGCCGCCCTATGATGTGCGCATTGGCAGCGGCCTGCTTGGCCGGTGCGGGGACTATCTGGCCGCGCTGCTGGGACAGCGGAGGATCGCCGTTCTGGCCGACGACACCGTGGCCTCCCTGTACCTGGACACCGTCACCGCCGCTCTGGAGGACGCGGGCTTTGCCGTCTGCTCCCATATCTTCCCCTCCGGGGAGGGGCGCAAGAATCTCTCCACCCTGACAGAGCTGCTGGAGTTCCTGGCGTCGGAGCATCTGACCCGCACGGACTGCGTGGCCGCCCTGGGCGGCGGCGTCACTGGGGACATGGCGGGCTTTGCTGCCGCCGTGTACCTCCGGGGCATCCGGTATGTCCAGCTGCCCACCACCCTGCTGGCGGCGGTGGACTCCTCCGTGGGGGGTAAGACCGCCGTGGACCTGACCGCCGGGAAGAACCTGGCCGGGGCCTTCTGCCAGCCTGCCGCCGTGATCTGCGACACGGACTGCCTGAAGACCCTGCCCCCCGACGTGTTTGCCGACGGGGCCGCCGAGGCCGTCAAGACCGGCGTGCTCTCTGACGAAGCCCTGTTCGCCCTGTTTGAGGACGGCACCCTCACCGCCGACCCCGGCGAGGTCATCGCCCGGTGCGTCGCCTACAAGGCCGGCGTGGTGGAGCGGGACGAGAAGGAGCAGGGGGAGCGGAAGCTTTTGAACCTGGGCCATACTGTGGGCCACGCCATCGAGAAGTGCAGCGGCTATGTTATCCCCCATGGCCACGCCGTGGCGGCGGGGCTGGCCGTCATCGCCCGGGCTGCGGAGGCCCTGGGCTGGACGGAGGAGTCCCTGGCGGCGCGAATCACCGCCTGCCTTTCTAAAAATGGCCTGCCCACCGGGACAGACTACTCTGCTGAAGCCCTGGCGGAGGCAGCCCTTTCCGACAAGAAGCGCGCCGGTGGGGATATCACCCTGGTGGTCCCCCGGAAGATCGGCCATTGCGAGCTGCGGAAGGTCCCGGTAGCGGACCTGCTGCCCATCATCCGGGCAGGACTGGAGGCGTAAATGGACCTTCAAATCACCCCGAAAAAACTCTCCGGCGCCGTGACGCCGCCCTCCAGCAAGTCTCAGGCCCACCGATTGCTGATCGCCGCTGCTCTCAGCGGCGGGATCAGCGTCATCCACGGCCTGGCGGACTCCCAGGACATCCGGGCCACCCGCCGGTGCCTGTCTGCCATGTGTGCCGGGATGGAGGATCTGCCGGATGGCACCCTCCGGGTCCACGGACTGGGAAACGGCATCGTCATCGCACCTCCCTATGCCCTGCTGGACTGCGGGGAATCGGGCTCTACCCTGCGCTTCCTGATCCCCGTGGGCCTGCTGATACAGGGAGAGGCGTCCTTCACCGGCCGAGGCCGGCTGATGGAGCGCCCGCTGAAGCCCTACGAGGACCTGTTCCGGGAGAAGGGCATCGCCTGGAAGCTGGCGGACAACGTCCTCACCGTAAACGGCGGTCGGGGATACGGTACCCTGGCCCTGGACCCGGGGACATACCGCCTGCCCGGCAACGTATCCAGCCAGTTCTTCACAGGGCTGCTGTTCGTCATGCCCCTGCTGGAGGGAGACTCTACCCTGGTGTCCACCACACCCCTGGAGAGCCGGGACTACCTGGAGATGACCCGGCAGGCTCAGGCCGCTGCCGGTGTCACCAGCCGGTGGCTGGACGAAAACACGCTCTTCGTCCCTGGCGGCCAGACCTACCAGTCCTTTGAGGCCACGGCGGAGGCGGACTGGTCCCAGGCGGGGTTCTGGTACGCCGCCGATTTCCTGGACAGCCGTGTGGACATCCGGGGCCTGAATCCCGACTCTGCGCAGGGGGACAAGGCAGTCAGCGAACTTTACTGGCGGCTGGCCCGGCCGGGGGACACGGAGATCGATGTCTCCGGATGCCCCGACCTGCTGCCGCCTCTGGCGGTGATGGCGGCGGCCCGCTCCGGTACCACCCGGTTTGTGAACGCTGCCCGGCTGCGGATGAAGGAGAGCGACCGGCTTTCCACCACCGCCGCCCTGCTGACCGCCCTGGGCGGACGGGCGGAGGAGGGGCCGGACTTTCTGACAGTCCACGGCGGGACGCTCACCGGCGGCATGGTGGACTGCGCCAACGACCACCGGATCGCCATGGCGGCCGCCATCGCCGCCACCGCCTGTACCGGCCCCGTCACGGTGCTGGGGGCCCAATGCGTGCAGAAGTCCTACCCGGATTTCTGGGAGGTGTACAAGAACCTGGGAGGTGATATCCATGTCCTCTGAATTCGGCAGTCTCCTGAAAATCTCTGTCTTCGGCCAATCCCATGGAAGGGCCATCGGCGTGGTGGTGGATGGCCTGCCCGCCGGGGAGGCCATCGACCTGGAGGAGCTGAACGCCTTCCTGGCCCGGCGGAAGCCGGGGAAGAGCCACCTTTCCACCGCCCGGAGGGAGGCCGACGCGCCGGTGTTCCTCTCCGGCCTGGAAAACGGCGTCACCTGTGGAGCCCCTCTGTGCGCGGTCATCGAAAATGGAGACCAGCACTCATCGGACTATGATGCCCTGCAGGACAAGCCCCGGCCCGGCCACGCAGACTACACTGCATTTGTCAAGTGGGGCGGGCAGGCGGACATGCGGGGCGGCGGCCACTTCTCCGGCCGGCTGACGGCGCCCCTGTGTATCGCCGGCGGCATCGCCAAGCAGATTCTCTCCCGCCGGGGCGTATACGTAGGGGCCCACCTCCAGTCCGTGGGGACGGTGGCGGATGCATTATTCCCCCTGCGGCCCACGAAGGAGCTGTTTGACGCCGTGGCTGCCAAGCCATTCCCGGTGCTGGACGACCAGGCGGGGGAGCGGATGCAGGCGCTGATTCTGGAGGCCTGGAAAAATCTGGATTCTGTGGGAGGCGTCGTTGAGTGTGCCGCCACGGGCCTTCCCGCCGGACTGGGGGAGCCCATGTTCGGCGGCGTGGAAAACCGGCTGGCCGCCGCCCTCTTCGGCATTCCCGCCGTGAAGGGCGTGGAGTTTGGGGACGGCTTCGCCGCCGCCCGGTCCCGGGGGTCCGAAAACAACGACCCCTTTGTGATGGAGGACGGCCGGGTGCAGACAGAGACCAACCACGCGGGCGGCATTCTGGGGGGCATCACCAGCGGAATGCCCATCGTCCTGCGGACGGCCATGAAGCCCACACCGTCCATCGCCCAGCCCCAGCGGACGGTCAGCCTGTCCGCCGGAGAGAATGCGGAGCTTGTGATTCACGGGCGGCACGACCCCTGCATTGCCCACCGGGCGGTCCCGGTGGTGGAGGCGGTTACTGCCGCCGTGCTGTTAGATTTATTATTGGAGGGACATCATGGAACTTTCTGAGATTCGAGAGAAGATCGACGCAGTGGACGAGCAGCTGCTGGACCTGTTCCTGCAGCGCATGGACCTGTCCGACGAGGTGGCTGCCTACAAGAATGCGCACCATCTGCCCATTTTGAACAAAGAACGGGAGCGGGCCATCCTGGCCAAGGTGACGGAGAAATCCGGGGAGCGGGAGCGGTATGCCTACCACCTGTTCTCCACCCTGTTCGAGCTGGCCCGGTCCCGGCAGGCAGAGCTGATCTCCGCCCCCACCAAGGTGGCCGCCCAAGTCCGCGCCTCTCTGGAGGCCGGTACCTCGGTCTTTCCCCAGACGGGCCTGGTGGCCTGTCAGGGCGTGGAGGGGGCCAACTCCCAGGTGGCCTGTGACCGGCTGCTGCCCCGGGGCAACATCGTGTATGTGAAGACCTTCCAGGCTGTGGTGTCCGCTGTGGAGTCCGGCCTGTGCAGGTTCGGTGTGCTGCCCATTGAGAACAGCTCCAACGGCTCCGTCCGGGCGGTGTACGAGCTGCTGCAGGACCACAACCTCTCCATCGTCCGGTCCACCCGGCTGTGCATCCGGCACGAGTTGCTGACGCTGCCCGGCGTGAAGATGGAGGACATCACGGAGATCTACTCCCACGAGCAGGCCATCGGCCAGTGCAGCAAGTTCCTGAACAGCCTCAACGGCGTCCGTGTCATCCCCTGCGACAACACCGCCATGGCCGCCAAGATGGTGGCGGAGAAGGGCGACCGCCACGCCGCCGCCATTTCCTCCCACCCCTGCGCGGCGTTGTACGGCCTGACCTGCCTCAACGACAGCATCCAGGACAGCGACAACAACTACACCCGGTTCATCTGCATCACCAAGGATCCGGTGATCTATGCCGGCGCCAACCGGATCAGCCTGATTATCGCCTTTGACAACCGGCCCGGCGCCCTGTATGAAATCCTCTCCAAGCTGGCGGCACTGGACATCAACATGACGAAGCTGGAGTCCTGCCCCGTGGCGGGAAGTGACTTTGAGTTTGTTTTCTTCCTGGAGCTGGACGCCTCCGTCCAGGATCCCAGCGTCCTGGCCATGCTGGAGGAGATGGAGCGCAGCTGTGCCGAGTTCCAGTTCTTGGGCAACTACGCGGAAGTCTGAGCCATGGATGAGCGGATTTACGGCCTGCTGGGCCGGAAGCTGGGCCACAGCTGGTCCGTCCCCATCCATGCCGCCCTGGGCAACGGCGCCTACCGCCTTCTCGAGCTGGAGCCGGATGGACTGGCTCCCTTTCTTCACCGGAAGGACATCGGCGGCCTGAACGTCACCATCCCCTACAAGCGGGACGTGATGCCCCTGTGCGATGAGATCGACCCGGCGGCGGAGGCCATCGGCAGCGTCAACACCATCGTCCGGTGCGCAGACGGCAAGCTGGTGGGCTATAATACGGACATCGACGGGTTCCTCTATATGGCCTGCCGGGCGGGTATCTCCCTGTCAGGGAAAAAAGTCGTGATTTTGGGCAGCGGCGGGGCGTCTCTGACGGCCCAGACCGCCGCCCGGCAGGGGGGCGCGGCGGAGGTTGTGGTGGTATCCCGTTTCGGTCCGGACAACTATGACAACCTCTCTCGCCACGCTGACGCGGAGATCCTGGTGAACGCCACTCCGGTGGGCATGTACCCCGGCAACGGCCAGTCTCCCGTGGACCTGTCCGTATTTCCGGTCTGTCAGGGGGTGCTGGACGTCATCTACAATCCCCGGCGCACGGCCCTGCTGCTGCAGGCGGAGGCGCGGAGCATCCCCTGCTCTGACGGACTGCCCATGCTGGTGGCCCAGGCGGTGGCGGCAGAGGAGCGGTTCTTCAACAGGTCCATTCCCGCCGGTGAGAATGAGCGGATTTTGGTTCAGCTCCGGCGGGAGATGACCAACCTCATCCTGATCGGCATGCCCGGCAGTGGCAAGACCACGGTGGGGGAGGCGCTCTCCCGCCTCACCGGCCGGGAGGCCGTGGATCTGGACCAGATGATCGAAACCACCGCCGGCTGTTCCATCCCGGAGATCTTCCAGCGTGAAGGCGAGTCCGGCTTCCGGGCCCGGGAGCGGGCCGCCGCGGAGGAGGCTGGGAAGCGCACAGGCGTCATCCTCCTCACCGGCGGCGGTATCATCAAGACGGCGGAAAACTACGCGGCCCTCCATCAGAACGGCCGCATCTATCAGCTGGTGCGGGATCTCAGCCTGCTGCCCACCGAGGGCCGGCCCCTGTCCCAGGGGGCGGATCTGGCCGCCATGTGGCGGGAGCGGGCGCCCCTGTACGCCCGATTCCGGGACGTGGAGATTGACAACAGCGGCACGGTGGAGGACACCGCCGCCGCTATCTGGAGGGATTTTTGTGCACATTCTGGTAGTTAACGGCCCCAATATGAACATGCTGGGAATCCGCCAGCCGGAGATCTACGGCCATGAGACCTATGAGGACCTGAAGGCGCTGATCCGGGCGGAGGCGGACCGGCTGGGCGCGTCCGTCTCCTTCTTCCAGTCCAACCACGAGGGGGCCCTGGTGGACGCCATCCAGCAGGCATACTTCGACCATGTGGACGGCATCATCATCAACCCGGCAGCCTACACCCACACCAGTGTGGCCCTGCTGGATGCCGTGAAGGCGGTGGGGATCCCCACGGTGGAGGTCCACGTCTCCGACCCGGACAGCCGGGAGGAGTTCCGCCGTGTCTCCTACATCCGGGCCGCCTGCGCGGCCACCATCCGGGGCCATGGGCTCCAGGGATATGTGGAGGCCCTGCGGTTTCTCTGCGGCGCGGACGCTTGACAAACGGCGGTCTCTGACGGATAATATGCCCATACCCCATTGGGTATCCGGGAGGTGTCGGCATGAGACAATGTATGGATGCGGACAACCTGCACCGGCGGCTGAAGAAGATCGTCGGCCAGGTGCAGGCTATTGACCGCATGGTAGACGAGGACGTGCCCTGTGAGGATGTGCTGTCCCAGATCAACGCCGCCAAGTCCGCCCTCCACAAGTGCGGGCAGGTGGTGCTGGAGGGGCACATCCAGCACTGTGTCCGGGACGGCATCCAGCACGGGGATGCGGACAAGACCATCGAGAGCTTCACCAAGGCGGTGGAGCGGTTCTCCAACATGGGTTGAAGGCAAGGGGATCGGCTGAAAAGCCGATCCCCTTTGTATATGTTACAGGATTTTCTCCAGAGCGTAATTGGTCAATACCTGTCCGCGGCAGGGCACCTGCTGTTCCCGCTCTATCGCATAGCCCCGGCCGAGGAAGAAGGGCAGGGCGGTCTTGGAGGCGTGGACAGTGACGGCGTCCACCCCCAATTCCCGGCAGTGGGCCTCCAGCGCGTCACACAGGGCTGCGGCGATGCCCTGTCCCTGGCAGTCCCACCGGACGAACAGGTGGTCCAGATAACCGGTATCCTCCACATTGCCGTAGCCCACAATCCGCCCGCCCGCCTCTGCTACCAGGGTGTACAGCCGCTGAAACCAGCTGTCCCGTGTCAGCAGATCCGCCTCTCCGGCGGCCCAGGCTTCCACCTGGGGCAGGGTGTAGTCCCGGCAGTTCACCTGCCGAACCGTCTCACCGAACAGGCGGGCCAGAATGGGCAGGTCTTCTGTCCGGTAGCGCCGTAGTCGCATTTCTGTTCTCTCCTTCCTGTTTTGTGGTCATTTTACAGGAAGAATCTGTGTGCCGCAAGGTATTTTGCCTGAAAACGGCGGCACTTTTTCTTGACAGGCATACCCCTATGGGTATAATATACATATACCCCCATAGGTATAAAGAGAGGATGTGAGCCATTTGATCCATACTCTGGAGCGATTTCTGGAGTGGGGCGGCGTGAAGAAGGCCGTGACCTGCCTGGTCTTCTCCGGCATCGCCCTGCTTGTCAGCATCTTCGACCTGCTGCCGCAGCTGCCCTTTGACGCCGCCTGGGCAGCTGTCGTCCTCTGCGGTATCCCCATCATCTTGGAGGCAGTCATCGGCCTGGTGACAGCCTTTGACATCAAGGCGGACGTGCTGGTGTCCATCGCCTTGATTGCCTCCCTCATCATTGGGGAGGACTTCGCCGCCGGCGAGGTGGCCTTCATCATGCAGCTGGGCGCCCTGCTGGAGGATCTCACGGTGGCCCGGGCGCGGGCCGGCATCGAGAAGCTGGTGCATCTGACGCCCCAGACCGCCCGCCGCCTCACCGGCGGCCGGGAGGAGGCCATTCCCGCCGAGCAGGTGGCTGTGGGCGACGTGCTCCGGGTGCTGCCGGGCGAGACCGTGCCAGTGGACGGAGAGATTCTCACCGGACAGACCTCCATCAACCAGGCGGTGATGACCGGCGAGCCCCTGCCTGTGGACAAGGGGCCCGGAGACGAGGTTTCCAGCGGCACGGTGAACCAGTTCGGCGCCTTCGAGATGCGGGCGACGAAGGTGGGGGAGGACAGTTCTATCCAGCGGATGATCCGGCTGGTCCAGTCCGCCGATGCCGGCAAGGCCAGGATCGTGGGGCTGGCAGACCGCTGGGCCACCTGGATCGTAGTGGCGGCCCTGACCGCCGCCGCCTTGACGGGCCTCATCACCCGGGATCCCATCCGAGCGGTGACCATTCTGGTGGTATTCTGCCCCTGTGCCCTGGTGCTGGCCACTCCCACTGCCATCATGGCCGCCATCGGCAACGCCACCAGGCACAGCTTTCTGGTGCGGGAGGGAGACGCTCTGGAACGGCTGGCCTCCGTCTCCCAGGTGACCTTTGACAAAACAGGCACTCTGACCCTCGGCACCCCCCAGGTGAAGCTGGTGGAGAGCCTGCTGCCGGACGTATCCCGGGACGCGCTCTACGCCTGGACTGCGGGGGCGGAGCTCCGGTCCGAGCACCCGTTGGGCCGTGCCGTTGTTCAGGGCTGGCGAGCCGAGACCGTCGCGGCGCCGCCGGAGACAGCGGACTTCCAGATGCTCCCCGGCCGGGGTGTTTCTGCCACTGTGGCGGGTCATCACCTCGTCGCCGGTAACCGGGAGCTGCTGACAGAGGAACATGTCCCCTGGGAATCCTTGTCCCAGGCTGCCGTCCCTGCCCTGGAGCAGGGCTGCACCGTCATCTATGTGGCGGTAGACGGCCGCCCGGCGGGCTTTCTGGCCCTGGCAGACACCCTGCGGCCGGACGCCGCCGGGACCATCCGGGATGTCCGGGCCACCGGCGTGACCCCGGTGCTGCTCACCGGCGACCACGAGAGGGCCGCCCGGCATATTGCCGGAGAGCTGGGCATCGGCACCTTCCAGGCGGAGTGCCTGCCGGAGGATAAGCTAACCTGGATCGACCGCAGCCAGCAGAGCGGCCATCTGGTCTGCATGGTGGGGGACGGCATCAACGACGCTCCAGCCCTGAAGCGGGCCCATGTGGGCATTGCCATGGGCGGCGTGGGCAGCGACATCGCTGTGGACGCCGCGGACATCGCCCTGGTAAACGACGACATCCGGGAGCTGCCCCATCTGCTGGCACTCTCCAAGCGGATGATGCGCACCATCAAGAGCAATCTGGCCTTCTCCATGACCTTGAACTTCATCGCCATCGCCCTGGCTATCACCGGTATCCTGAACCCGGTGGTGGGCGCCCTGGTCCACAACGCCGGGTCCGTGCTGGTGATTGTCAACTCCTCTCTGCTGCTGAAGTGGCGGAAGCGCCCGTGACAGCGGCAGGCCATGGGACAGAAGATTCTGCGCCCTCCTACAGCAAAAAGCCCCCCGGCCTCTGCCGGGGGGCTTTTTAAGTCCTGGCTTCTCACCCCTTCAGGGTGTTCAGCAGGTGCCGGATGTGAATGCTCATGGCGTGGCGGGCGCCAGCCTCGTCCCGCTGCATCAGAAAGTCCAGAATCATGTAGTTGTCCGCGATGGCGATGCTCTGCATGTGCGCCCGATTTACGGAGACCTGCAGGATCTCGTTCACCGCGCCGTTGATGATCGGGTACAGCCGCCGCATATATTCGTTGTGGGAGGCCTTGATGATGGCCATGTGGAACTCCTGGTCCGCCAGGGGCCAGTCTCCGCCCGCCTTTGCGATGCGCTCCATCCGCTCCGCTTTCTGGCGGATCTGCGCCAGTTCTTCGTCTGTGGCACGCTGACAGGCCAGCGCCACGGTGGCGGGCTCAAAGATCAGCCGCATATCAAACAGGTCCCTGGCCCGGACCCGGGACCGCAGGTTGGACAGCGCCGTCAGATCCACCGCGCTGGCGGGCAGATCCTCCGTGACAAACGTGCCCTTGCCCCGGCGGATCTCCAACACGCCCTGGGCCACCAGAAAGGAGATGGCCTCCCGGAGCGTGGTGCGGCTGACGTGCAGCGCCTCACTGAGTTCGTTTTCATTCGGGAGCTTGCTCCCCGGCGTGAACTGCCGTTCGTCCATGATTAGCTCGCACAGCCGGTCGGCCGTCCGCTCCGACAATTTGACTTTCCGTCCCTCACCCATGCGCATCCCTCCATCATCCGTGGTGAGGTCAGGCATTTCTCCACTGGATTTTCCGGCCAGTACGGAAATGTCCTTGACATCATATCTCTTTTAGAGTACAATGACATCATACAACAAAGGAAAAAAGAATACAACTATTTTGTGAAAAAATGAGGTGAACCGCTTGTGACGGCCAAGGACATGTTTTCCCACCGCGTCTCGATCCTCACCGGCCACTACGGCACCGGAAAGACGGAGGTCTCCGTCAATCTGGCCCTGGCGCTGGCCGCTGAGGGGGAACAGGTAATGCTGGCGGATCTGGATATCGTCAACCCCTATTTCCGCTCTCGGGAGCGGCGGCCCCTCCTGGAAAAAGCCGGTGTGCGGGTGATTTCCTCCTCCCAGGCCTGTTCGGACGCGGATGTCCCCGCCCTGCCGGCGGAGCTGCTGACCATTCTGGAGAACCGGGAGATCCGGGGCATCCTGGATATCGGCGGCGATCCGGTGGGCGCCCGGGTGCTGGCCCGGTTTCAGCCCAAGATCGTACAGGAGGATTACCAGCTGATCTTCGTCCTCAACGCCAACCGGCCGGAGGTGCGGGATGCGGAGAGCGCCGCCGCCTACCTCCGCTCCATTGAGGCCGTCACCGGCCTCACCTGCTCGGGCCTGGTGAACAACACCCATCTGTGCGGCGAGACCACGCCGGCCGAAATCCGCAAGGGCGCCGCCCTGGCACAAGAGGTTTCCCGGCAGACCGGAATCCCGATCCTCTGCCACACGGCGGAGCGGCGGTTCTTAGAATCCTTGTCAGACCTGGGGGAACCCGTGTTCCCCATTGCCATCAATATGAAAAAGCCGTGGGAGCGCTGACTCCGCGGCAGGAAAAAAGGAGGCATCCTGCAACCATGACAGCAAAGGTAACCTTCAACTCTGACCGGTGCAAGGGCTGTGAGCTGTGCACCACTGTGTGCCCGAAGCACATCGTCGCCATCGATCAGGCCGTCATCAACCGGAAGGGGTATCACCCCGCCCATGTGACGGACATCAGCCAGTGCATTGCATGCGCCAGCTGCGCGAAGATCTGCCCGGACTCCATCATCACTGTGGAAAAATTCTGAGAAGGAGGTCATCGACCGTGGAAAAAGAACTTTGGAAAGGAAATGAAGCCATCGCCGAGGCCGCCATCCGCGCCGGCTGCGACTGCTTCTTCGGCTATCCCATCACGCCTCAGAGCGAGGTCCCGGAGTATATGTCCGCCCATCTGCCCAAGGCGGGCGGCGTGTTCCTGCAGTCTGAGTCTGAGGTTGCGGCCATCAACATGGTGTACGGCGCCGCCGGCGCCGGCATGCGGGCCATGACCTCTTCCTCCTCCCCCGGCATCAGCCTGAAACAGGAGGGCATTACATACATCGCCGGCGCCGAGCTGCCCTGCGTCATCGTCAACTGCATGCGCGGCGGTCCGGGCCTGGGCACCATTCAGCCCGGCCAGGGCGATTACTATCAGGCCACCCGCGGCGGCGGCAACGGCGATTACCGGACGCTGGTCCTCTCCCCCTCCAATGTGCAGGAGGCGGTGGACTTCGTCCAGGAGGCATTTGACATTGCCGACCAGTACCGCAACCCCGTCATGGTGGTTATGGACGGCCTGATTGGCCAGATGATGGAGCCCATCGAGTGGCGTCCTGTCCCCAAGCGGGACCTGCCCCCCAAGGACTGGGCCACCACCGGCCGTAAGGACCGGGACCACAACAACATCATCAACTCCCTGTACATGGATCCGGAGGAGTGCGACCGTCACAACGACCATCTGGCGGAGAAATACGCCCTGATGGAGAAGAACGAGGTCCGCTGGTCCGAGACGGAGTGCGAGGACGCCGAGATCGTCATCACCGCCTACGGCACCCCTGCCCGGATCGCCCTCACCGCCCTTGAGACGCTGCGCGCCGAGGGGCTGAAGGTGGGCCTGTTCCGTCCCATTACCCTGTGGCCCTTCCCGGAGGAGGCCCTGCGCAAGCTCTCCAAGGCCGACCACGTGAAGGCATTTTTGGATGTGGAGATGAGCTCCACCGGCCAGATGATCGACGATGTCCGTCTGTCCGTGGAGGGCAGAAAGCCCATCCATTACCTGGGCCACGCCGGCGGCGTGATGCCCACCGTGGAAGAGATGGTAGAAGCGGCCAAGAAGGCCTTGAAGGAGGGCAAGTGACATGGCGATCGTATATGAGAAATCCCGGGGCCTGACGGACGTGGAGTTCCACTACTGCCCCGGCTGCCACCACGGCATCATCCACAAGCTGGTGGCAGAGTCGCTGGTGGAGCTGGGTCTGCTGGATGACGCCATCGGCGTGTGCCCCGTGGGCTGCTCCGTCTTCGCGTACAAGTATTTCAACTGCGACATGCAGGAGGCCGCCCACGGCCGGGCGCCTGCCGTAGCTACCGGCATCAAGCGCACCCATCCCCATCAGGCGGTGTTCACCTACCAGGGCGACGGTGACTTGGCCTCCATCGGCGCGGCGGAGATCGTCCACGCCGCCATGCGGGGCGAGAAGTTCACGACCATCTTTGTCAACAATGCCATCTACGGCATGACCGGCGGTCAGATGGCCCCCACCACTCTGATCGGCCAGAAGGCCACTACCTGCCAGGAGGGCCGCACCCGGGAGCAGGCCGGTATGCCCATCCGCATGGCGGAGATGCTCTCCACCCTGGACGGCTGCGCCTATGCCGAGCGGGTCTGCGTCACGGATATCGCCAACATCAACAAGGCCAAGAAGGCCATCAAGAAGGCATTCCAGAAGCAGATGAACGGCGAGGGCTTCACCTTTATCGAGGTGCTGTCCACCTGCCCCACCAACTGGGGCATGACGCCGCTGAAGGCCAATCAGTGGCTGAAGGACAACATGGTCCCCTACTATCCTCTGGGTGTCATCAAGGAGACGGCCCCGGAAGGCGCGGAGGTGAAATGAGATGAAAAAAGAGATCGTCATTTCCGGCTTCGGCGGCCAGGGCGGCCTGGCCATCGGCAAGAATCTGGCAGAGGCCGGCATGGCTGAGGGCCTGAACGTTACCTGGGCTCCTTCCTACGGCCCCGAGATGCGTGGCGGCACCGCCAACTGCTCTGTGGTGCTCTCCGACAAGCCCGTGGGATCTCCCGTGTTCGCCCATCCCACCGAGCTCATCGCCCTGAATGAGCCCTCCCTGGTCAAGTTCGAGGAGGGCGTCGTCCCCGGCGGCATGGTATTCGTCAACAGCGACGTGGTGACGGATAAAGTCTCCCGCACGGACCTGACGGCCTACTACATCCCCTGCTCCCAGATCGCCGACGAGGTGGGCAACCCCAAGGTCAGCAACATGGTGATGCTGGGCGCCTATGTGGCCGGCACTAAGGTGCTGAAGGCGGAGACCATCGAGAAGATGATCCAGGAGATGTTCACCGGCGCCAAGGCCAAGTTCGTCCCCCTGAACATCGAGGCGTTCCGCCGCGGCATGGCCTGCGTGCAGTGATTTGTTTCAGAGGGCCGGCGAGTTTGCTCACCGGCCCTCTCTCTTTGGCGGGCCCTGCGCTTTCTGTGCATTTTAACAGTTGACTTTGGCTGTGTATCAGCGTATAAAAGATATCATAGAAGAATATGGCTTTATATTGCGTGGAACGGGACACGCCGCGAAGATCTCTCCCCTCAGAGAGCTGCCGGACGGTGCGAGGCAGCGGGGGCAGCTTTGCTGGCCTCCCCCGGGAGCAGTGGGCGGAACAGAGCTTTCCCAGTACGCCGCACCGGACGCCCTCCGTTATCGGGGCAGACGAGCGGCCGCTGGACCAGCGGCAACGAGAGTGGTACCACGGAAGTTTGACTTTCGCCTCTCCTGTGCAGGGCAGGAGTGCGCGAAAGTCTTTTTGCTATCCCCCAAAACTTCAAACTATTTTTAAGGAGCGATCAATATGCTGGATATTCAAATCACCAAGACCACCAGCCCCAAGGCCAAGCCCGCGGACGAGAGCAAGCTGGGCTTCGGCAAGATTTTCACCGACCACATGTTCGTCATGGACTATGCGCCGGACAAGGGCTGGCATGACGCCCGCATCGTCCCCTATCAGCCCTTCCCCCTGGATCCCGCCTGCGTGATTTTCCACTACGCGCAGGAGATCTTTGAGGGCCTGAAGGCCTACCGGACCGCGGACAACACCATCCAGCTGTTCCGCCCCGACTGTAACGGCCAGCGGATGCAGGACTCCGCTGACCGGATGTGCATTCCCAAGATCCCTGTGGAGGACTTCGTCCAGGCCGTGAAGACCCTGGTGGAAGTGGACAAGGACTGGGTGCCCCATTCTGACGGCGCCTCCCTGTATATCCGTCCCTTTGTATTCGCCACCGATGTGGGCATGGGCGTCCACGCCAGCCGGAACTACACGTTCTGCGTCATCTGCGCTCCCTCCGGCGCCTACTATGCCGAGGGCATCGATCCCGTCCGCATCTACGTGGAGGACGAGTACATCCGCGCCGCGCCCGGCCTGACCGGCTTCACCAAGTGCGGCGGCAACTACGCCGCCTCCATCAAGGCCGGCGAGATGGCCGAGCAGCAGGGCTTCGCCCAGGTGCTGTGGCTGGACGGCGTGGAGAAGAAGTATGTGGAAGAGGTCGGCTCCATGAACATTATGTTCAAGATCGACGGCAAGATCTACACCGCCCCCTGCACCGGTACAGTGCTGCCCGGCGTCACCCGCCGCTCCATCATCGAACTGCTGAAGGACTGGGGCTATGAGGTCTGCGAGGAGCACGTGGCCATCGCCGACATCATGAAGGCCGGCCACGACGGCAAGCTGGAGGAGGTCTTCGGCACCGGCACCGCCGCCGTCGTCTCCCCCGTCAAGGAACTGGACTGGAAGGGCGACAAGGTCTTCATCAGCGGCGGCAAGATCGGCGAGCTGACGCAGAAGCTGTACGACACCCTCACCGGCATCCAGTGGGGCAAGCTGCCCGACACCAAGGGCTGGATCGTCCCCGTGTGCAAGGGCTGAGTTCCCATCGTCAAAAAGAGCGGAGCCGAAAGGCTCCGCTCTTTTCCTGCGTCCCGCTCAGGGCTGCTCCGCTTCATAACGCTTTAAAATGGCGGCCAGAGCCTCAGCCGGGATGTCTCCCACGGGGCGGATCGGCTCCGGATTTTGATCGTAGGGGGCGATGGGCTTTTCAAACCAGGCCACATCCCGCCAGGCGCCGCACTTGTACCCAGTGCTGCGGTAGGTGCCCAGCCGCCGGAAGCCCAGGGCTTGGTGGAGCCCCTCACTCTTTTCATTGGGCACGGTGACGCAGCCGTAGACCGTGCGGATGCCCTGCAGCCGCAGAATGTCTATCAGGGCGCCGTACAGCCGCCTTCCCAGCCCCCGGGAGGTGCATGAGCGGTCCAGATAGACGGACAGCTCCGCATTCCACTGATAGGCGGCCCGCTCCGCCTGGCGGTGGGCGTAGGCATAGCCCACGATCCGCCCCTTCTCCAGGCATACGAGATAGGGATACTCCCGGCCGACGGCGGCGATGCGTCCGGCAAATTCCGCCTCTGAGGGCAGCGCACACTCAAAGGTGATGGGAGTGTCCAGGTATTCTCCGTAGATCTTCAGCAGGGCGGCGCTGTCTGCTGGCGCGGCAAAGCGGAACGCCGGCGCTCCCGGGGCTTCTCTTTCAGCCATCTCCGCCGCCCCTTACGTCCTGGCATGAATCTGGGCGCCGCACTTGGGGCAGGTGATGACGATTTTCCCCTTGCCCACCGGCACCCGGCAGATGGTTTTACAGTTCTTGCAGGTGAAGTATTTGTGGGCCTTGTCCGCATGGCGGGCCTTGGCATTCTGGCGGCTGCTCTTCATCCGCCACATCCAGTTCACCCACCGCTGGTTTTCGCTCCGGCGCTTGGTGAGATTCCGGGAGAAGATGCGGAACAGGGCGAAGGCCCAAGCGGCGATGGACACCAGGTACAGCGCATTCCCCAGCCACAGATGATGGGGGGCCACAAACATGGAGACGAGGTCCAGAACCAGACTTCCCACCACAATGGCCAGGCTCAACTGGTCCACGCCGTTGCGTCCGTACATGAGCCGGGCCAGTGCGTTCCCGATTTTTTGAAAGACTCCCATAGATAAGGACTCCTTTTCCGGCGGCTCCTGCCGCAGGGTGTGATTCTGTCATTATTTTACACGCAAACCCACCGCCGCACAACCGTTTGCGGGCGGAATTTACAAATTGGTCATTTATTTGTTTTGTTCAAAGTGCTATACTGATTTCTGTTGAGAAAAAACACCAAAGGAAGTGCAATATCATGGCAAAACGGCAATTCAAGGCGGAGTCCAAGCGGCTGCTGGACCTGATGGTCAACTCCATCTACACCCACAAGGAGATCTTTCTCCGGGAGATCATCTCCAATGCCAGCGACGCCTGTGACAAGCTGTGCTACCAGGCCCTGACGGATGACGCCGTGGGCATGAGCCGCAAGGACTTCAAGATCGAGATCAAGGTGGACAAGGAACACCGGACTCTGACCGTCTCCGACAACGGCATCGGCATGGACAAGGAGGACCTGGAGAACAACCTGGGCGTCATCGCCTCCTCCGGCTCCTACAAGTTCAAGCAGGAGGTGGGGGACGACGCCAAGGACACCGACGTGATCGGCCAGTTCGGCGTGGGCTTCTACTCCGCCTTTATGGTGGCGGACCACATCACCGTGGTGACGAGGAAGTACGGCGCCGACGCCGCCTGGATGTGGCAGTCCTCCGGCGCCGACGGCTACACCATCACCGAATGCGAGCGGGATGCCGTGGGCACGGACATCATCATGCACATCAAGGCGGACACCGATGATGAGAAGTACAGTGAGTTCCTGGAGTCCTGGCGGCTCCAAGAGCTGGTGCGGAAGTATTCCGACTACATCCGCTTCCCCATCCGAATGGAGGTCTCCAAGACCCGCCGGAAGGAGGGTAGCCCCGACGACAAGCCGGAGTACGAGACGTATCAGGAAGAGGAGACGCTGAACTCCATGGTGCCCATCTGGCAGCGGCGCAAGTCCAGCGTGAAGCCGGAGGAGTACAACAAGTTCTATCGGGACAAGTTCCACGACTACGCCGACCCCCAAAAGGTCATCGCCGTGTCCGCCGAGGGCGCCGTCACCTACAAGGCGCTGCTGTTCATCCCCGGTGCCACGCCCTTCGACTACTACACCAAGGAGTACGAGAAGGGACTGCAGCTGTACTCCAACGGCGTCCTCATCATGGACAAGTGCGCCGACCTGCTGCCGGAGCACTTCCGCTTCGTCCGGGGGGTGGTGGACTCTCCCGACCTGTCCCTGAACATCTCCCGGGAGCTGCTCCAGCACGACCGGCAGCTGAAGGTCATCGCGGCCAACCTGGAGAAGAAGATCAAGAGCGAGCTTGGTAAGCTGCTGAAGGACGACCGGGAGGGCTACGAGAAATTTTGGAAGAACTTTGGCCGGCAGATCAAATACGGCGTCGTCAGCGAATACGGCGCCCACAAGGACCTGCTGCAGGATCTGCTGCTGTTCTACTCCTCCACGGAAAAGAAGCCCGTCACCCTGGCGGAGTATGTCTCCCGGATGAAGGAGGAGCAGAAGTTCATCTACTACGCGGCCGGCGAGAGCTTGGAGAAGATCGACAAACTGCCCCAGACCGAGGGCCTGCGGGAGTCCGGCACGGAGATCCTCTACTTCACGGAGGAGGTGGACGAGTTCTGCGCCCAGATCCTTCACACCTTCCAGGACAAGGAGTTCCGCTCTGTCCTGGACCAGGAGATCGAGGAGGGTGCCGAGAAGAAGGCCGAGGAGGCCGCAGACGCCCACAAGGCCGTGTTCGACTTCGTCAAGGAGACCCTGGGAGATCAGGTGAAGGAGGTCAAGGCCAGCGCCCGGCTGAAGTCCCATCCCGTGTGCCTGACGGCAGGGGAGGGCCTGAGCTTTGAGATGGAGAAGTATTTCCAGGCGGTCCAGCCGGACAGCGCCATCCGCGCCGAGCGGATTCTGGAGCTGAATGTGGAGCACCCAGCTTTCCAGGCCCTGGAGGCCGCCGTGACAGCGGACCCGGAGAAGGCCAAAAAGTACGCCACGCTGCTGTACGACCAGGCTCTGCTGATCGCAGGTCTGCCCCTGGAGGATCCCTCCGGCTACACTGATCTGGTGTGCGAGCTGATGAAATAAAATACCATGCGCAAAAGCGGTCCCGGGTAAAACCCGGGACCGCTTGTTTGATTTGCTTCAGGACGGATCTCTCTGCCATCCCGGCGTTTTTTCCATCGGGTAGGGGCGGCCGCCCTCGGCCACCCGAGAAGACAGCCGCGTGGATCGGTACCGCCCTCACCGCCGCTCCACCAGCCGCTGGTAGTGCTTGTACAGGGCGGAAAACCGGCCCTGATAGCTGTGGTTCCAGGGCTTGCGCTTGCCGCAGAAGTGGAGGATGGCCGTGTGGTCCATCACCCAGTCCATGTCCCGCTCCCCTTGGCTCAGCAGCAGGTAGCGGTCAAACCGCCGGGCGTCGTAGTTCCACAGGCTGTCGTCCACCCCCAGGATCTGTCCGCCGTACAGGCCGTTGAGCACGTCCTGGTCCGGCAGCAGCAGAATGTCGGCGTGCTCCCGGGCATAGTCGAAGATGTCACCCGGCCGGACCTCCCGCCGCATGGCGGACAGATCCATCACTAGTACGCCGGAGTTGTAGTAGGCCTCCGCCTCATAGTTCTCCAGCCGCAGCCGGTTCACCGGGTCTGTGATGCCCGCCAGCAGCCCGGTGTGGGTGGCGGCGGCCATCAGGTCTCCCTCCAGGTCCGTATCATACAGGGCCCGGACGGGATTGATTACCAGAATGTCCGGGTCCAGATACAGCACCCGGTCCAGAGAACGCGGCAGCAGCTCCGCCGCCAGCAGCCGGTAGTACATGGCCCGGGTCCAGTACCGGGCCACCGGCGCGTCGGCGAACAGGTCCGCCGGCACCTCCAACGGGTGGATGCGCCCCCGACCGGCGCAGAGCTCCTCCAGTGCCGCCCAGTCCTCCGGCAGCAGGCCGTCTCCGATGGCGTAAATCTCAAAGGTCTCGCCAGGATCATTCCGCAGCAGAGAGCCCAGCATCACCCGCAGGGGCGGGAGATAGTTGCGGTCCAGTGTCACCAGAATGTTCATGTGGTCAAGCCCTCCGATCCGTTGGTCCGGGCCGTGTCCCGGTAATAGGCCACCAGCAGGTCCACCACCGTCCCGTAGGAGCGGATGCCGTCCTCTTGGCCGTAGCCCTTCAAAATCGTGTCGTACACCTTCTGGCTGGCATCCGCCGCAGCCCCCTCGAAGGATGCCCAGTAGGCGTTATTAGATGCCAGATCCGCCAGCACCGTGTCCGGAAGGCTGTCCCGGATGGCCTGCCAGGCCGCCGGATCCGCCTGGTACAGGGCGTTGCCCAGGTGGATGTACCCCATCAGCCAGCCGGAGTATTCGTACACCGGATCGCCGCTGGTGGTGGAGGCCAGCACCGCCAGGAAGTTGCACTCCTGCTCCGAGGCGATGCCCCGCTGGTGGGACAGCTCGTGGGCGATGGTGGAGGGGATCAGGCAGGCGGGGGCGTCCACGTTGATGTTGGACTCCCCGGTGAAAGCAAAGTAGACGCCGGTGAAGTTCATGGCGCTCATGACCCTGGAGAAGAACATCCGCTTGGGCGCTCGGTCCTCAAATTCCAGGAAGGGGAACAGGTCCTCCGCGCCCTGGTAGATGTCCGTGCTCCCGGCAAAGATCTCGTTCAGAGACGCATTGAACGTCCCCGCCTCATCCCGGGGCACCTGGTCGGCTGTCTGCGCCAGATTTTCCGCGAACCACGCGGTCACCGCCGTCAGATCCGGGAGCGATACCTCCTCCGCCCGGATGCCGGACCGGTCCTGGAAGGTGTCCGTGTAATAGCACACCCCCCACAGCAGGCAGGTAGCGGCGCAGACGCTCAGCCCGGCGCAGACCGCCCCCAGAACCGCGCTGTAAGCCCGGCGCTTCCGCCGCCCTCTGGCCCTGACTACCGCCGTGATGTTCCATACCACATAGGCCAGCGCGAGGACGGCCGCCAGGACATACAGCACCTCCATCACAGAGAAGGAGACCCGATAGCACAGGCTGCCCAGAGATCTCCGGATCGGGGCGGATACAAATCGCTCCAGGGCGTTCATCCAGTCCCGGTGCTCCCGGGCGATCCAGAAGGCCGCCAGCAGGACCAGGTCCGCCAGCAGCCAGATGTGCAGTTTTTGGTGGGACTTGAAAAATGTCATGCTCACTCCGCTGCCGCCAGCAGCTGGCGGGTATAGTCGTCTTTCGGGTGGTCGAAGATGTCATCCACTGTTCCCTGCTCCACGATGCGGCCTTCTTTCATCACCAGCACCCGGTCGCAGAGCTGGTACACCACATTCAGGTCGTGGGAGATAAAGAGATAGCTGAGATCCAGCTCCCGCCGCAGCGTCCGCAGCAGGTCCAGGATCTGGGCCTGGATGGTCACGTCCAGGGCGGACACCGGCTCGTCGGCAATGAGGAACCGGGGCCGCTGGATCAGCGCTGCAGCAATGGACACCCGCTGCCGCTGTCCGCCGGAGAGCTCCGCCGGTTTTGCCGCCAGACACTCCTCCGGCAGACCCACCCGGTCCAGCATCTCCCGCACCCGGCGCTTGCGCTCCGGGGCGTCATACTTGCCGTAGACCCGCAGCGGCTCCTCCAGGGTCCACTCCACCGAATAGGCGGGGTTCAGCGCGCTGTACGGGTCCTGAAAGATCATCTGGGGCCGCTTGGTGTAGTGAATCACCTGCCCCTGGTCGGGCTTCACAATGCCCAGGATGGTCCTGGCCAGGGTGGATTTTCCGGTGCCGGACTCGCCCACCAGACCCAGGATTTCCCCATGGCGCACATCAAAGGTCACGTCGCGGAGGACCTCCTGATAGGGGCCACGGCGGAAGAGCCCGCGGTCCCGGTATCCGCTGGTGACGTGCCGGACGGAGAGCACCAGCTCCTGTTCGCTCATGGCGTCTCCTCCTTCCGGTGCCGGGTGGGAATGGCGGCGATGAGCCGCTGGGTGTATGGGTGCCGGGGATGGCGGAACACCGTCTCGATGTCCCCCTCCTCCACCAGCACGCCCCGCTGCATCACCGCCGTGCGGGTGCAGAGCTTCCGCACCACGTTCAGGTTGTGGGAGATGAACAGCATGGAGATGCCGGACTCCCGGTTCAGCTTTTTCAAAAGCTCCAAAATCTGGGCCTGGATGGTCACGTCCAGGGCGGTGGTGGGCTCATCCAGCAGCAGCAGCTTGGGCCGTGCCACGACGGCCGCGGCGATCATGGCCCGCTGCAGCATCCCGCCGGAGAGCTCGTGGGGATACTTCCGATACACGCCCGCCGGGTCCGGCAGCTCCACTGCTGCCAGGGCCGCCAGGGCCTGGTCCCGCCGCGCCTCCCGGGAGAGGTCTGTGTGGATACGCAGCACCTCCTCCACCTGGGGGCCGATACGCATCAGGGGGTCCATGCAGCTCTGCGGCTCCTGGAACACCACGCCGATCTCCCTCCCCTGGACCTGCCGCAGCAGCGTGCGGTCTGCGTGGAGCAGCTCCGCGCCGTCCAGCAGGATCTCCCCGGAAAAGTCGCACTGCTTTCGGGGCAGCAGTCCCGCCACGCTCATGGCGGTGACAGACTTGCCGGAGCCGGACTCGCCCACCAGCCCCAGGATCTCCCCGTCGTGGATGGTCAGGGACACGCCCGCCACGGCCTCCCGCTGCCGGGTGTGGAATTTCACATGCAGATCTCGGATCTCCAGCATCAGGACACCCCCCCGTTCCGGCGCTGCAGGCCCTCGCCGATGAGACCCACGCCGAAGATCAGCAGCACGATGGCGCCGCCGGAACCCAGGGCATACCAGGGGGCGCTGGTCAGCATCCCCTGCGCCTCCGAGAGCATGTAGCCCAGGGAGGCGTCCGGCGGCGTGACGCCGATGCCCAGATAGCTCATGGAGGCCTCCGCCAGCACCGCGTTGTTGAAGCCGATGGTGATGGCCGGCAGCAGCACCTGCGTGGTGTTGGGCAGGATCTGCCGCACCAGGATGCGGCCGCTGGAGGCCCCCATCAGCCGGGCGCTCTTCACATAATTCACGTCCCGCAGCGCCGCGAAGGCGGTGCGGGTCACCCGGGCAAAGCTGGGGATGAACACGATCCCCAGGGCGATCACCACGTTGTATTTATTCCCCGGCCCCAGGATGCTGATGAGAACCAGGGCCAGCAGGATGCTGGGAAAGGCGGTCAGCGCGTCATTCAGGCGCATCAGGACCTCGTCCACCACGCCGCCGAAATAGCCCGTGAGGGCGCCCGCTGCCGTGCCGCACACCGCGCCGATGGCCACGGTGCTCAGGGCGATCAGGAAGGTGGTGCCCGCCCCCTGCAGCACCCGGCTGAAGATGTCCCGGCCGAAGCTGTCGGTCCCCAGCCAGTGGGCCAGGGAGGGGCCCTCCAGCTTGGGCCCTGCCAGCAGGGCGTCCGGGTCGTAGGGCGTCCACACCAGGCCGACCAGGATCAGCGCCGCCATGAGGCCGGTGACAATCAGCCCGGCCAGCAGGTATCCGTTCATCCGCCGCTTCATGACGCACCTCCCAGCCGCAGGCGGGGGTCGATCCGCTGGTTGACAATGTCTGCCACGGTGCCTGCCAGCACCACCCAGAAGGCCAGGATCACCACGATGGCCTGCACCACGGGGTAGTCCCGGTTGGAGATGGAGGCCACCAGCAGCCGTCCCAGCCCCGGGATGGCAAACACCTGCTCCACCACGATGCCAGCCGCCACGATCTCCGCCATGGTCTGGGCCAGGAAGGTCACCACCGGCACCAGGGCGTTGCGCAGCACATGGCGCCGCAGGACCGCCCCCCGGTCATTGCCCCGGGAGATGGCGGTGCGGACATAGTCCCGCCGCATCTCCCCCTGAATGGTGCTGCGGAGCATCCGCACGGTCATGGCGATCCGGGGGATGGCGATGGCCGCAGCCGCGAAAAACAGATACCGGAACGCCCCGGTCGGGTCCGCACCCAGATCCGGGAATTGGCCGTGGACAAACCAGCGGAGGGTGATGCTGAACAGCCAGGAAATCAGGATGCCGGTGAAAAACGGCGGCACCGCCATGCACAGCTGGTCCAACACCGTCCCCACGGCGTCTCCCACCCTGCTGTGCCCGCGGGAGGCCCACAGCCCCAGGGGAATGGACACCACGGCAATCAGCGCGAAGCTGAGAAGGCTCAGGCACAGGGTAATCCCCACCTTGGGGGCAATCAGCTCCCACACCGGCTGGCTATAACTGTAAGAAATCCCCAGGTCCCCGGTGAAAAAGCCCGCCAGCCACTCCAGATACCGCACCGCGAAGGGGCGGTCCAGCCCCAGCTCCGCCTCCAGCTCCGCCACGCGCTCCGGCGTGGCCTGGGTGCCCAGCATGATCTCCGCCGCACTGCCGTGGATCAATTCAAAGGCCGCAAACGCCAGAAGGGAGACGATGACCATGGTGACCAGCAGCATCAAAATCCGCTTGCATACGTACTTCATGGCATCATCTCCCTTCCGGGGCAGCGGCAGCATACCTGCCGCGCATTGGATTTACTGGGCGTAATGGACCGTGGACAGGTCCATCACATAGATGGGATAGAACTGGTATCCCTCCAGCCCGTTCCGCAGAACCACCAGGTCCGCCAGGTCCTGGATGTAGACATTGGCGGCGTGTTCCGTCAGGTTCCGCTCCATCTGTTTGTAGAGCTCTGTCTGCTCTGCGTCGTCGGCCGTGGCCTGGGCCTGCTGGAACAGGGCGTCATAGTCCGTGTTCTGATAGTTGATAAAGTTGTCGTCCGCCGCAGAGGTGAACCGCTCCAGCAGCGCCCGGGCAGTCATGTTGGAGGCGTCTACGCCTACCACGGTGGACTGGAACTGCCGGTTTCCGTACACCTCGCTGAGCCAGGCACCCCACTCCACAGGCTGAATCTCCGCGGTGATGCCCACGGCCTTCAGCTGCTCCACCAGCACAGTGGCCGTGTCGATGTGGGGCTGATAGTTGGAGGGGACGGTGATGGTCATGGAGAACCCGTCGGGATACCCGGCCTCCGCCAGCAGCTCCCTGGCCCGCTCCGGGTCATAGGGATAATAGTCTGTCAGGTCCTCCACAAAATATTTCTGAAACGCCGGGTACATACTGGAGCCGATGGGGCTGCCGTACCCGTCGAAGGCCACATCGATGATCTGCTGTTTGTCCACGGCGTAGCACAGGGCCTGCCGGACCTTTTCATTGTTGAAAGGCTCCGCGGCGTTGTTCAGATACAGCGCCTGCACCAGATTCATCGTGCCTTCCAGCACCTGGAAGTCATCCCCCAGCTGGGCGGCCTGGGTGCTGGTCAGGTGGGCGAACATGTCGATGGCTCCGCTCTGCAGGCTCATTACCAGGCTGTCCGCGTTCTCAATGATCCGGAAGGTCACCTTGTCCAGCTGGGCCGGGGTGCCCCAGTAGCCGTCAAACCGCTCCAGAACGATGGAGTCCTGGGCTGTCCGGGAGACGAATTTGAAAGGCCCCGTGCCCACCGGGGCGGTGGCCTGGTCCGTATAGTCCTCCGGCAGGATGGCCAGAGTCAGATAGGATAAAAACTCGCTGTCCGGCTGATCCAGGGTAATGGTCAGCGTGGTGTCATCAGCCTGGATGCTGGAAATAGCAGAAAGCGCCGGGATCAGAGGCGTTCCCTCCGAATCGTCGGCGCAGCGTTCGATGGAATATGTGACATCCCGCATCTCTACCGGGTCCCCGTTGTGGAACTGCACACCCTCCCGCAGGGTAAAGGTGTATGTGGTCTGATCCTCAGAGATCTCGTAATGGTCAGCGACCGCGGGCACCAGGTCTCCGTCAGGCGTGGGCTTCACCAAGCCCTCAAATACGTTGAACATGACTTCCTTGGTTCCTGCCGCCACCGCCAGGTGAGGGTCAAGACTCTCGTCCAGGTCCTGCGCGATGCCCACCACGATCTCGTTCGCCTGGGCCCGCGCCTCGGTAGAGCCGTCCGCTGTCTGTCCATCCTCTGACGCCTGCTCTGTGCTGCCGCCTCCGCAACCGGTGAGTGCGGCGCTCAGGAGGCCCGTCAGAAGAAGGAGCGCCATAAGCCTCTTCTTCATGGTTCTCTCCTTTGCATCACTGCTCATTTCGAGTCAGTGTTGGGCGGAAACTGTCCGCCCTGACAGAAATGTTCGGCTCTATTCAATTTTAAAAGGAGCCTCACAGGGCATGTTATTTTTATAACGCTTGCCCTGCAAGGGTGTATTGTACACGAACGCCCCGGGGATTGCAAGGGCTTTCGCAAAAAAACAGCCTGTTCGGGGGAGAAACATTCACAAATCCGTCACACCTGCGGAATTGAATTTCCGGGGGCGGCGTGCTATACTAATTTACATCGCTTTGGATGGGGCCGCCCATCCCAGTCAGGAGGTGTCACTCTTGAAAACGAAGAAACTGCTGTTCATTCTCAATCCCCGGGCCGGGCGGAACAAGCCCCACGGTCCGCTGTTTGACGCGCTGGCCATCCTCTCCGGCGCGGGTTACCTCATCCGGATCCACGAGACCTCCGCCCCAGGAGACGCGGCCGATACCGCCGCCCGGGAGGGCGCCGGATACGATCTGGTGGTGGCAGCCGGAGGAGACGGCACCCTCAACGAGGTGATCTCCGGCCTGATGCGGCTGGATGCCCCGCCGCCCCTGGGCTATCTCCCCCAGGGAACCACCAACGACTTCGCCTCCAGCCTCCAGATTCCACGGACCCCGGCGTCCGCCGCGAAAAACATTGTACAGAACCGCATGCGGGAACTGGACATCGGCCGGTGGAATGAGCGGAGCTTCATCTATGTGGCCTCCTTCGGCGCCTTCACCCGCAGTTCCTATGCCGCCTCTCAGGCGGCCAAGAACGCCCTGGGCCACTTTGCCTATATTCTGGAGGGGATGAAGGACCTGAACACCCTCCGCCCCTATCACATCCGCCTCACCGCTGACGGAGAGGTGCTGGACGGGGACTACCTGTTCGGCGCCGTGTGCAACTCCACCTCCATCGGCGGGCTGATGAAGCTGGACCCGGAGCGGGTGGTGCTGGATGACGGGAAATTCGAGATGCTGCTGGTCCCCAGCCCCAAGACAGCCGCGGATCTGCAGAATCTGGTGCTGGCGCTGCTGAACCAGCAGTATGACAGCCAGGGCCTGGTGTTCCGCCACGTCTCCTCCCTCCGGCTGGAGACAGAGGAGGAGCTGCCCTGGTCCCTGGACGGAGAGTATGCCCCCAGCGTGCCGGTGGTGGACATTGTCAATCGACAGCGGGCGCTGAGGATGCTGTTATGAGAGACTTGGAACATCTGCGTCGCCGGTACGCAGACCATGTGCCGGGGCTTCTGGGCGCCCGGCACAGCTATGCCGTCCTCTGTCCCCTGGTGGAGCGGCCGGACGGCCTGCACCTGCTCTTCGAGGTCCGCTCCGCCGCCCTGCACCGCCAGCCCGGGGAGGTGTGTTTCCCCGGGGGCCGGATGGAGGCGGGGGAGACGCCGGAGCAGTGCGCCCTCCGGGAGACGGAGGAGGAACTGGCCATCCCCCGTCAGGAGGTGGAGGTCCTGGGCAGGCCGGACTTCATCTGCAATCAGGCGGGCTTTCTGATGCAGCCGGTGCTGGGACTGGTCTCGGCCGCCGGTTTTGCGGCGGTGGCGCCCTCCCCTGCGGAGGTGGGAGAGGCATTCACCGTCCCCCTGGCTTTTTTTCGGGAGACCGCTCCGGAGCAGTATGTCTATGCCCTGCAGCCGGACGTGCCGGGGGACTTTCCCTATGAGACCGTGGGTATTCCTGCGGACTACCGCTGGGCCCGGGGCCGGGTGGAGGTCCCCATCTGGTATTGGCAGGGCCACGCCGTCTGGGGTATGACCGCCCGCCTGACCCAGGACATCGTCCGCCACCTGGAATAAAGAGCACAGGCAGGGCCGGAGCATTCGCTCCGGCCCTGCCTGTTTAGAATGGAGGACTTATGTGCCCAGAAACTCCGGGTCATATCCGATGAACTTTTCCCACGCCGGCCCGTCCGCCGCCGGAGAAAAGCCGAACTCCCGGTAAAAGCCCGCCGCAGCCTCCGTCTCCGGCGTGGGCAGCCGCAGGCGGTCCCGGCCCATGGGGCGATAGTGCATCACTGCCTGGCCGATCAGCTGCACGCCGTAACCCCGGCGCCGCCAGGGCTCTGCCACTGCCAGCAGGGGGATCCAGCCGCAGCCCCGCTCCGATTCCCGGCCGTCGTCAAAGGCCACCGCGCCCACAGGCGTTCCATCCAGATACCCCGCCAGTACAGGCGCCCCGGCGGGCGGTGCCCCGGAGGTCCCCGCCCACGCCGCCGGAAACTCCGCCTGCTCCCGCGCCAGGGGGCGGAAATAGAGGCCGGGCTCCAGTCCGTTGGCCCGCTGCTTCACGGTGCATCCTTGGGTGAAGGCCGGGTCTGTCAGATGGCTCGCATCGTCCCGCCAGACCACCTGGATCCGCGCCCCCTCCGCCCGCAGCAGAGAGACAGCGGTGTTGCTGCCGGTGGGCGTCTTCCCCAGCTCCTCCAGCGGGATGCCCTGCAGGGCCGCCAGCAGCAGGCGGATGGCGCAGCCATGAGAGAACACCGCCGCCGTTTTTCCGTCATTGGCCGCCGCAATGTCCCGCACGGCCGCCAGCAGCCGGGTCTGGACTGCCTGGGGCGTCTCCGCGCCCTCTACGTGCCACAGGTGGAGCCGGTGGTTGAAGTTTTCCAGCTGCGCCGGGTCCTGCCGGGCGATCTCTCCCCAGGTCTTCTCCTCCCACACGCCCACGCAGATCTCCCGCAGGTCCCGCCGCCGGTGCAGGGGCAGGCCCTTGGGCTTGTATATGGCGCTGGCGGTGGCGCAGGTGCGGTAGAGGTCGCTGGCGTAGACCGCGTCGATGGGAATATCCGCGAATCGGCGCGCCAGCGCCTGGATCTGCCGCTCGCCCCGGTCTGTGATGCTGCTGTTGGCCTGTCCCTGGGCGATGCGGTACAGGTTGCCCTCCGCCTCTGCGTGGCGAATCAGATAGATGGTGGTCATGGTTTCCTCCGTCCGGGCCTGGGCCCGCCGTTTTGAGATTTGGATGTCGTTATCATCATTATAACGGATCTGCCGGTTTCTGGCAAATCGCTCTAACGCGTTTTTTTTCCGGGAAAGCGGCTATACTACGCTCAGGCCGCAAAGGAGTGACTGAAGATGAGAATGTGTACCGGATTTTGGGTCGGTATCGGCGCCGGACTGATGGCCGGCGCGGCAGTGGGAATGATGATGCCCTACGGCAGGGATCCCATGAAAACGCAGGTGGGAAAGAGTATCCACAAGCTGGGTGTCGCCGTGGACCATGCCGTGGACAGCATCGTTTCCGAAATGCGCTGACGCGCAGGGCGGGGAGCCTCGGCTCTCCGCCTTTTTTGATAAAATCGTTTTTGGGGCTTGACTTTGGGAAAAGCTCTGGTATAATAATAACGCTGTCGCATTTGGCGACGCCTCGTATACAGAAATTAGAACCAGAACAGCTATGGAGAAGTCGCCTAGTTGGTCGAGGGCGCATGATTGGAAATCATGTAGGCCCCTAAAGGGTCTCGAGGGTTCGAATCCCTCCTTCTCCGCCACAGAAAGCCTTGGAACCGTCAGGTTTCAAGGCTTTCCTTTTTTGCGTCCTGCAAGCGTTTTCGCCGCAGGAAAACCCCTTGGCGGAACGAAAGAGAGACATCTGCTTTTAGCAGATGTCTCTCTTTCATGGCAAGGGGTAACAATCCAAATCCTCTCAGGTCGGTCGAACTCTCTTGCATTCAAATTTGCAATTTTTCTTGAGAAGCATCTAACCGGCCTTCTGGCCGGCAGCGCCTTTGCGCCGTACAAGCGTTTTACCACAGGCAAAACCTTGGCGCAGGGCGAATTCACTTCGCCCGAGCATTTCAATCACTGAAGGGTGGAGCGACCAACGGGAGCGAAACCCAAAAGAAAATGCGACTTGTCGAAACAAGTCGCATTTTCTTTTGGAGCGGCTGATGGGAGTCGAACCCACCTATGCAGCTTGGGAAGCTGCCGTTCTACCGATGAACTACAGCCGCATCTGAGTTGTTATTATACCAGACCGCTTCATATTTTGCAACCCCCAAATCTTCTCCGGCATGAACGCCTTTTCGCGGACATAGATTCTACCATCGAAGCAAAGGGGGATCACCATGAAAAAACTCGTCGTGCTGCTGTGCGCCCTGCTGGCGCTGGGGAGCAGTGCCCAGGCGCTGGAAGTATCCGCGCCCTCGGCTCTGCTGATGGAAAAGGAGACGGGCACCGTCCTCTTCGCCAAGGACGAACATGCCAAGCTGGAGCCCGCCAGCGTCACCAAGGTCATGACGCTGCTGCTGACCATGGAGGCCATCGACGCCGGACAGCTCCACTATGACGACGTGGTCACCGCGTCGGCCCACGCCTGCTCCATGGGCGGCAGCCAGATCTGGCTGAAGGAGAATGAGCAGATGACGGTCAGCGATATGCTGAAGGCGGTGTGCGTTGTCTCTGCCAACGACTGCGCCGTGGCGCTGGCGGAGACGGTGGCCGGCAGCGAGGAGGCCTTTGTGGAGCGAATGAACCAGCGGGCCGCGGAGTTGGGCATGGCCGATACCCACTTCTGTAATGCCACCGGCCTGCCGGCGGAGGGGCATGTCACCTCCGCATACGACATCGCCCTTATGAGCCGGGAACTGATCCGAAACCACCCGGACATCCGCCAGTACACCACCATCTGGATGGATTCCCTGCGGGACGGGGCCTCCTCCCTGGTGAACACCAACCGCCTGATCCGCTTCTACCAGGGAGCCACCGGCCTGAAGACCGGCTCAACAGACAGTGCGCTGTACTGCCTCTCTGGTACGGCCGAGCGGGACGGCATGGAGCTGATCGCCGTCATCATGAAGGCACCAACCTCCACCCAGCGGTTTGAGGATGCCACCAATCTGCTGAACTATGGCTTTTCCACCTACACGCTGGAGAATGTGGTGCCGGAGTCCGCCCTGCCGCCGGTGCCCGTGTCCCTGGGGACCCAGGCCACAGTGCAGCCAGTGCTGGGGGAGAACACGCACCTCCTACTGGAAAAGACCAAGGCGGGCAGCCTGCAGCAGCTGGTCACCCTGGCGGACTCTGTGGAGGCGCCGGTGGCGGCGGGCAGTCAACTGGGGACCCTCACCATCACCTCCGGGGAAGAGGTCGTGGCGGAGCTGCCCATCCTGGCAGGAGAGGAGATCCCACGGGTCACCTTCAGCCAGATGCTGGTCCAGATGCTGCGGACGGCCTTCCTCTGCGGCTGACGGCGGTGGGGGGCGCTGCGCCCCCTGAAATCCCGGCGGATTGCGACCGCTTTCCCTTGTGTCCCGTTTCGGAGCATGGTATAATAAAGCAACAAACCCGCGCAGCTTTACGAAAGAGAGGCCGGTCATGATGCTGGATGTCAAATCGTTCCAATTACAGTCTTTTCTGCCCCTGCCCTATGAGGAGGTCCTGGCGCCGCGGCTGAAGCGGGCCCATGAGAAGCTCCAGAGCGGCAGCGGTGCCGGCGGAGAGTTCACCGGCTGGGTCCATCTGCCCCGGGACTATGACCGGGAGGAGTTCGCCCGCATCCAGGCGGCCGCGTCCCGGATCCGGGCCAACTCCCAGGCCCTGGTGGTCATCGGGATCGGCGGCTCGTACTTAGGCGCCCGGGGTGTCATCGACTGCCTGCGCTCTCCCAATTACAACCTGAAGCGCAAGGATACCCCCAACATCTACTTTGTGGGCAACGGCCTTTCCTCCGACGCTATGGGGGAGGTGCTGGACCTGGTGGCGGATGTGGATTTCTCCGTCAACGTGATTTCCAAGTCGGGCACCACTACTGAGCCCGCCGTGGCCTTCCGCTTCTTCCGGGAGGCCTTGGAGAAGAAGTACGGCCGGGAGGGCGCCCGGGAGCGGATCTACGCCACCACGGACAAGGCCCGTGGCGCCCTGAAGTCCCTGGCGGACAGCGAGGGATGGGAGACCTTCGTGGTCCCCGACGACGTGGGCGGCCGATACAGCGTGTTGACCGCCGTGGGCCTGCTGCCCATTGCCGTGGCCGGGGTGGATATCACCGCCCTGATGCAGGGAGCGGCGGAGATGATGGAGACCTGCACCGAGGCTTCCTTCCGGTGCCCTGCCTGGCGGTACGCCGCCATCCGGTACGAGCTGTACCGGGCGGGCCGGTCCATTGAGCTCTTGGCCTGCTATGACCCGGCGTTCCGGTTCATGGCGGAGTGGTGGAAGCAGCTCTTCGGCGAGAGCGAGGGCAAGGAGGGCAAGGGCCTCTTCCCCGCCAGCGTGGAGTTCACCGCGGACCTCCACTCCATGGGCCAGTACATCCAGGAGGGCAAGCGCCTGATGTTTGAGACCGTGGTGCGCCTGGGTCCCTCCGACCGACAGCTGACAGTCCCGGCGGACGAGGCGGACGGCGACGGGCTGAACTTCCTGGCGGGCAAGTCCCTGGACTTCATCCGGGACCGGGCCATGGAGGGCACCCTGCTGGCCCACACGGAGGGCGGCGTGCCCAACCTGATCGTGGAGACCTCCGGCAGGACGCCGGCAGACCTGGGGCAGCTGATCTACTTTTTCGAGTACGCCTGCGGCCTCTCCGGCTATCTGCTGGACGTGAACCCTTTCGATCAGCCGGGGGTGGAGGCCTACAAGAAGAATATGTTCGCCCTGCTTGGCAAGCCGGGCTATGAAGACCGGCGGGCGCAGCTGGAGAGCAAGCTGGAGGGGTGACCAGCCTCGGATTGGGCGGCACCCGTCCTGCCGCCCACTGTCAATCTCCATTATGAACAAAGTTTGAATCTTCATTTCTCCATTGTTTTTCACGCGATCTTGTGGTATGCTTAACATACCGAATTTCCCCCAGCGACTTTAATTGACAGGAGTGATTACTATGGTCAGACTGATTATGGGCGTGAAGGGCTCCGGCAAGACCAAGCAGCTCATTGAACTGATCAACAACGCGGCGAAGGACGAGCCCGGCAACGTGGTTTGCATCGAGGCTAACCGCACCATGACATACGATATCCACTACCACATCCGCCTGATCGACGCCCAGGAGTACAATCTGGACAGCTACGAGCTCTTCCGGGGCTTCATCAGCGGCCTGTATGCGGGCAACTATGATATCTCCCATGTGTTCATCGACAACCTGTGCAAGACCATCGGCCGGGAAGTGGACAAGGACACCGAGAATTTCCTGAACTGGCTGGACGCCTTTGGCGAGAAGAACAACATCAAGTTCACCGTCACCATCAGCGCCGACCTCTCCCTGGCTACCGACGGGATGCAGAAGTTCCTGTAAGGCTGCTGCGCTTTCCCATATACACAGACGCCGCCTCTGCCAACTGGCAGAGGCGGCGTTTTTCAGGTTTCAGATTTGCACCTGGGAGGATCCGGCGTCCAGCCCCTCCAGCAGATTGTAATTGTCATAGTCCGCCACAGAGGACAGGTCGCTGAGGCACAGCTGGTCCACGCCGAAGAAAGCAGCCATCCGGGCCCGCTCCAGGGCGGCCTCGCCGTTGAGATACCACACCGCGGTGTCCCCGCTGCCGGAGGTGAGATAGGCGCAGGCGTAGCGGTCGGAGTAGTAATCTTTCGTCTGGGAGGCGGACAGCAGCTGCTCGATCTCGGCGGCGGAGGCCTGGCCGGTGTGCCGCCCATCCGTCCAGGCGGAGCCCGTGGTGGTCAGCAGCAGGCTGAGACAGTCGGAATCCACCTGGTCCGCCAGTTCGGCCAGGGCGTAGTAGACCTCCTCCAGCGGCGCCAGGGGGGCGATGGGGAAGTCCTCGGACACGTCGCCATAGTCCGCCACCCGCACCACCAGCTTGTCGGCCGGCTCACTCAGGGCGGCATAGTCATAGCCGTTGTATGCGGCTCCCTGCCAGACGGGCGCCTCCACCATCAAATAGAGCAGCCGGTCCTCTCCCAGTTCGGCCCGCAGCGCCTCCGCCAGCGCGGTGAAATCCTTCTTCTGGGCGGAAGAGAGCTCCGCCAGATCCAGAAACAGCCCCTCATAACCGCCGCTCTCCACCGCGGCCGCCAGCACCTCTGCGGTGTGGCTGGGGTCATCCTTCAGTGCCGAGGCGCTCCCGCCCACATGCAGCAGCGGCACGGCACCGGCGGCGGTGATGGTCTCCTGCAGGGCGGCTGCGGTCTCTGCATCGGGGGTACCGGCGAGCCGGGACTCCCCGGCGTAGATCAGCCGGGCGCCGCCCACCGCCACGGCGCCATAGCCGGTCAGGTCTGTCAGACCCTCCGCGGAATAGGCGATGCCGGTTTTCTCCGGGGCCGCGGCGTGATAGCTGTCATACAGCCGGATCAGCATGACCGCCGCCTGCTCCCGGGTGGCAGTCTGATCCGGGGAGAAGGTGGTGGCCGCAGTGCCGTTCACCAGCCCCAGCTCATGGGCCATGGCGATATAGCCCACGTTGGTGGTCACATCTCGGAAGGGCATGGGCAGGTCCTGGGCCAAACCGGCGATGGTGCCGTAGCCCATGGCCCGCACCAGCATGACCGCCAGCTCCTCCCGGGTGATGGGCTCCCGGGGGCGGAACGTATCCGTCTGCCGGGTGATGGCCCCGTTGGCATAGGCGGTCTCCACCGCGCTGTAATACCAGGCACTCTTGTCCTGGTTGTCCGTATAGGACCCGGCCTCCGGTGTTACCATCTCCCAGCCGAACAGGCGGCACAGGGCCACCACAAAGGCCCCCCGGGTCATGGGAGCCCCCAAGCCGAAGCGGGTGGGCGTCTGCCCCTGGAACAAGCCCAGGTCCACAGCCCGACGGATGGAGTCCGCCGCCCAGTGGCTCTCCGGCACGTCGGAAAAGCCGGTGGAGGCCGCTGCCGCGGGCGCCGGCAGCGCCGCTGTCACCAGCAGGGCGCAGAGCAGCGCGCAGGAACAGAACCATTGCAGTCGTCTTTTCATGTTGTCATTCTTCGCTCCTTTAGCGTCAGATTTCTTTCAGATTCTGGCAGAGATGCCCGGATTCGCCCTCTGTCGGTATGCCATTGTACCAGAATCTGCCGCCGCCGTCAAACGAACGGTGTCGGAACGCAGAAAAACCTTTACGTTTCACCCCTTGCCTGCTATAATAATTTAGTTATGATGGCTTTTTATTACCTTTGAAAGGGAGGGAACGTGCCATGAGATTCAAAAAATGGAACATCGGGACCCCGGCTGAGCGGGACGTTGCCCTCCTGCGGAGTGCCGGATACCCCTATCTCCTCTCCACGGTCCTGGCGGCCCGGGGTGTCACCACTGCCGAGGCGGCGGCCGAGGCGCTGGAGCGGGACAGGAGCCTCAGCATGTCCCCCATGCTGATGCGGGATATGGACAAAGCCGTCGCCCGCATCCAGCGGGCGATCAGCCAGGGGGAGACCATCGCCGTGTTCGGCGACTACGACGTGGACGGCATTACTTCCACGGTTCTGCTGATGGACTATCTCAAAAGCTGCGGCGTCCGCTGCCTGCGGCATATCCCCCGCCGGATCGAGGAGGGCTATGGCCTGTCCAAGGAGGCCATCCAAGGCCTGCGGGACCAGGGCGCCACGCTGATGATCACCGTGGACTGCGGCATCACCGGCAACGAGGAGGTGGACTTCGCTGCCTCCATCGGGCTGGATGTGGTCATCACCGACCATCATGAGTGCAAGGAGGAGCTGCCGCGGGCGCTGGCAGTGGTGGACCCCCACCGCAGCGACTGCCCCTATCCCTTCAAGCATCTGGCGGGAGTGGGTGTGGCGCTGAAGCTGGTGCTGGCCCTGGGAGGCGAGAGCCGGGAGGATGCCCTGTTCGCCCGGTACTGCACCCTGGCGGCCATTGGCACCATCGCCGACGTGATGCGGATGGAGGGGGAGAACCGCACCATCGCCTTCTGCGGGCTGGAGGCCCTGCCCCACACGGACTTCGTGGGCGTCCACGCCCTGCTGAAGGAGGCGGGGCTTCTGGGCAAGCCCATCACCTCTGTCCAGATCGGCTTTGTGCTGGCCCCCCGGATCAACGCCGCCGGCCGCATGGGCGCGGCGGATCTGGCCGCGGACCTGCTGGAGACCGATGACCCCGCCCGGGCCGAGGAGCTGGCAAAGGCTCTGTGTGACCTAAACCGGGAGCGGCAGGCGGTAGAGCAGGCCATCTGCGCCGACGCCACCGAGAAGATCGAGCGCCTCCGGGCCGAGGACCGCAGCGCCCTGGTCCTCTCCAGCGAGGACTGGCACCAGGGCGTGGTGGGGATTGTGGCCTCCCGCCTCAGCGAGAAGTACGCCTGCCCAAGCTTCATGATTCATCTGAAAGACGGCGTGGGCAAGGGTTCCTGCCGGTCCTACGGCGGGTTCAACCTGTTTTCCGCGCTGGAGTCCTGCGCCGACCTGCTGGAGGGCTTCGGCGGCCACGAGTTGGCGGCGGGCTTTACCATCTCCGAGGAGAACATCGACGCCTTCCGGGCCCGGATGAACCGGTATGTCCGCTCCGCCTCCGGCGGGGAACGGGCGGTATCCTGCCTGGACGTGGACGCGCCCATCTCCTGCCCCGGCGAGGTGACGCTGGCGGAGGTGGAGCAGCTGGACCAGCTGGAGCCCTATGGCGCGGGTAATCCCCGGCCGGTGTTCGCCCTGCTGGGCGCCACGGTGGACGTCCTGCAGCCCGTGGGCCAGGGGAAGCACCTGAAGCTCCGCCTCTCCAAGGGCACGTGCCGGTTTGACGCCATCTTCTTCTCCATGACGGAGGAGACGTGCGGCGTGGCGGCGGGCATGCGGGTGGACGCGGCCTTTTATCTCCAGGCCAATACCTTCCGGGGCAATACCACCCTGCAGCTGCAGCTCATCGACATCCGCCCCTCTCTGACCCCCAGCCGCCATGAGGCGGCGGACCTGGACCTGCTCCACCGCCTCGTGGCGGGAGAGGGCCTCACCGGGCAGGAGCGGGCCCGGCTCCAGGCGTCCCGCAGCCAGTTCGCCGCCTTTTGGACCGTGCTGGAGCGGCAGCTCCGCCGGGGAAAGGCGGAGGAGGAGATGCTGCCCTTTCTGCGGCGGCTGTCGGCACTCTCCGGCGGGTGTGAGAGCTTCCTCCGGGCCGGCCTGGCCCTGGCCGTGTTCCAGGAGCGGGGCCTGATCGCCCTGTCCGTCCAGGGGGACCAGGTGACGCTTTCGCTGAATCCCATCCAGGGGAAGGTGGATCTCTTCGCCTGCCCCTATCTGTCCCGCCTGCGGGAGGACGCCGCCGGCAAGAGTGGAGGTGTTGTGTCATGACCATTCAGGAACAGTATGAGAACCTGGAAAAGACTGTCCGGGGCTACAATCCTGCGGCAGACTTCCAGCACATCCGGGCGGCCTTTGAATTTGCGGCAGAGGCCCACAAGGACCAGAAGCGCAAGAGCGGGGAGCCCTATATCATCCATCCCCTGGCGGTGGCGCAGATTGTGGCGGAGGAGCTGCGGCTGGACAGCGAGTCCATCGAGGCCGCCCTGCTCCACGACGTCATCGAGGACACCGCCGCCACCCACGAACAGGTATCCAAACTCTTTTCACCCACCATCGCCGACCTGGTGGAAGGCGTCAGCAAGCTGACCCGCATCCAGTACGCCACCAAGGAAGACGAGCAGATGGAGAACCTGCGGAAGATGCTCATCGCCATGAGCAAGGACATCCGGGTGATCCTCATCAAGATCTCCGACCGGCTCCACAACATGCGGACCATGGAGTACCAGTCTCCCGCCAAGCAGAAGCAGAAGTCTCTGGAGACTATGGAGATCTACGCCCCCATCGCCCACCGGCTGGGTATGCAGCGCATCAAGTGGGAGCTGGAGGACCTGTCCTTAAAATATCTGGACCCCATTGGCTACGAGGAAATCGTCTCCAAGCTGGAGGCCAAGCACCAGGAGTACGAGGACTTCATGCGCCGCATCCAGATCCAGATCGACGACCGGCTGAAGGAGCTGGACATCGATCACATCGTCTACGGCCGGATGAAGCATCCCTACTCCATCTACCGGAAGATGTTCAACCAGAACAAGAGCCTGGACGAGATCTTCGACCTGTTCGCCTTCCGGGTGATCGTGAACACGGTGGGGGACTGCTACAACGTTTTGGGTGTCATCCATGATCTCTACAAGCCCATTCTGGGCCGCTTCAAGGACTATATCGGCACTCCAAAGCCCAACGGATATCAGTCCCTCCACACCACGGTCATCGGCGCGGACGGCCTGCCCTTCGAGGTGCAGATCCGCACCAAGGAGATGCACGAGATCGCCGAGTACGGCGTGGCCGCCCACTGGAAATACAAGCAGAACGGCCAGGGCGCCGGCACCGAAGGGCGCTACGAGTGGGTCCGCCGTTTGCTGGAAAACCAGGAGGGCGCGGACGCAGAGGACTATATCCACTCTCTGAAGATCGATATGTTCTCCGATGAGGTGTTCGTCTTCACACCGGGCGGCGACGTGCAGAACCTGCCCGCCGGCGCCACGCCCATCGACTTTGCCTACGCCATCCACTCCGCCGTGGGCAACCGGATGGTGGGCGCCAAGGTGAACGGCCGGATCGTCACGCTGGACCATGTGCTGAAAAACGGCGACATCGTGGAGATCCTCACCTCCAAGAACGCCAAGGGTCCCAGCCGGGACTGGATGAAGATTGCCAGAAGCAGCGAGGCCCGCAGCAAGATTCGCCAGTGGTTCAAGAAGGAGAAGAAAGAGGAGAACATCGCAAACGGCCGTGCCGCCTTCGAGGCGGAGCTGAAGCACTGCGGCATCTCCATGAAGGACGTTCTCTCGCCGGAGATGCTGCCGGTGCTGTTGAAGCGGGTGTCCTACGGCTCTCTGGACGACATGTACGCCGCCATCGGCTACGGCGGCTTCACCGCCCAGAAGGCAGTGAGCCGGATCCAGGGGGAGCTGAACCGGGTGGCGAAGCTCCACCAGGCGGAAAAGGCCGCCGAGGAGCTGGCGGAGGCCAAACCGGCGGAGCCTGCCAAACAGCCCTCCGCTCCCAAGCGGGTGAAGAGCGAGCAGGGCATCATCGTGGAGGGCCTGGATAACTGCCTGGTGAAGTTCTCCAAGTGCTGCACCCCGGTGCCGGGGGACGACATCATCGGCTTTATCACCCGGGGGTACGGCGTGTCCGTCCACCGGTGCGACTGTCCCAACGCCTCGGAGGAGAAGCGATCCCAGCCGGGGCAGGAGGGGCGCTGGATCAAGGTCTCCTGGGGCGGCGACACCAACGACAGCTATCCCACGATTTTGGAGGTGGTGTGCAAGGACCGGCAGGGCCTGCTGCTGGACATCTCCGCTGCCCTCTCCACGACGAATACCTTTGTGCTGGGCATCAACTCCCGCAGTACAGAGGACCAGTTTGCCATCTTCCGGCTGGAGATCCGGGTGAAGGACGGCGCCCAGCTGAAGTCCGTCATGAACAAGCTGAACCAGATCTCCGGGGTGCTGAAGGTCAACCGACCGGCGGGGTGAGAGCGGCTTCCGCCGGGGTGATTCGATGGCGGAAGAGCTTCCGGGGGGATGTAGGGGCGGCGATCAACCGCCCGGAGATGATTTGGGCCGCCGAACGGCGGCCACGGGGGATTCTGCTCCCGCAGGGGGCCGCTTCCACGGGGGATGCGCCCCCCATTGTCGTCGTCGCAAAGTCCGCTCAGCTCCGTTTCCGCCTGCGGCGAAAACTGCGCCCGCTCCCTTGCTCCTCCTCTCCCCACCGCGCGGGGCGCGGCGGGGGCCCCTTTCGGTCTTGCCAAAAGAGAAATGGGCCGTGCACGGTCTAAAGAGAAAAGTGTGTGGCGCGCTGCGGTGCAGTGGCCCTCCGCGCTGACGGAGGTCGACGTATCGGTGCAAGCGCCGATTTTGGCCCGCCTTCGGGCACGCTTGGGCCTTCTGCGATTTTCCTAACTGCCGTCCCATGGCGGGAGTACCAACCTTGTCGGGGTGGTTATCGCATGGAATTGCTTCTCTTTTCGCTGCCGCTGGCTGCCCCTCGGGGGAACTGGCGTAGCGGGCCGATAAAGGCATCGGCCCCTACGGAGATACCGTCGGCCTTGCGCATTTTGTGGGGGCCGACCTGCGTGTCGGCCCTTGCGAGGGTGACGAAGGCCACAAGCCCGGTAGGGGCGGACGCCCTTGTCCGCCCGCCAGCACAAGCCGCCACAACCGCCCAGGCAGCGCGTAGCGACTGCGCAGCTGTTGGTGGCTCTGCCGTCTTACGGATGCGGCGTGCTCCCTGCGGGCAAGCGGAACGCGCGGAAGGAGGAGCCAGTGGAACACTGGTGACGGAAATACGGGGAGCGCCGCAGCGCGAGACAGGAAAAGAGGAGCGGTTCAAATGCGCCCGTGTCCTCCAATCCAAGACGCACTACGCCGCGGGAATCCGCCGCTAAGTCTGCACCGCACCCCGCCGCGCCCGTCGGGGGACCCTCGCAAACACGCAGGCACCCTCTCGCGCCGCCCCCCGTACAGCAACTTTGCACGCATGTGTAAAGTTGCGGCCAAAGCGCCTTTTTCTCTTATACCGGGCGCGGCGCGTTCTCTTTTTGGCGCTGACAAAAAGAGAATGGGGGCGCATCTGCACGGCCGTCAGCATGGCTGATATTCCCCGCAGAAATAGAAGCCTTCCATTTTGAGTGAACCATAGAAAGGAATCCATTGTATGCGTGCAGTTGTGACACGGGTGGCTGGTGCCTCCGTAACCATTGCCGGGAACGTCAACGGCCGGATCGGCCGTGGCTTCCTGGTGCTGCTGGGCGTGGGACCCAACGACACCGAGGAGACCGCCGACCGCCTGGCGGAGAAAATCTGCAACCTGCGGGTCTTTGAGGATGAAAACGGCAAAATGAATCTGAATCTGGAGCAGACAGGCGGTGCCCTGCTGGTGGTGTCCCAGTTCACCCTGTACGCGGACACCTCCTCCCGCCGCCCCGGCTTTACCGGCGCCGCCAAGCCGGACGCGGCCATCCCCCTGTATGAGCGATTCATGGCTCACTGCAGGGAGCGGGGCTTCGACGTTCAGCATGGGGAGTTCGGCGCTGATATGCAGGTGGACTCCCGGAACGACGGCCCCGTCACCATCCTCTTCGACACAGAGCGGCCCTTATGAGGGAAGCGGCGCAGGGCGGCGGCGAAATGGCGCCGCCGGAGCTGGTGCGGACGTTCTATGAGACCGTGGTCTCCCAGCACCGTCTGGAGGACCTGCCCCGCTTCGTCGAGGAGGGCTGCGTGCTCCGCCAGGGGGAGTGGACCACTCCCCTGGGTCCCGGCGGCATGGTGCGGCATCTGGCGGCTCTGCGGGAGACGTATCCGGATTACACGGTCCGCATCCTCCGCCAGCACTGGGCCGCGCCGTATGTCGTCTCCGAGTGTGTTATGGAGGGGACCCACCTGGGCCCTTGGCCCGGAACAGTCCCCACGGGAAAACGCCTGATCTTCACCGGCGTGAACATCGACCGGGTGGAGGGCGGAAAGATCGTGGAGCACGGCGGCGCTGTGAACACCTTTGAGACCCTGTGGGACGCGGGCATGATCCGCCCTGCGGAGTGACAGGGCATTTGTCCATTCCACACATGGGCGGGCGGGATTTCCGCCGCCTGCCTCTGATATTTTCATTTGGCAAGGGAGGTCTCCCATGAAGATCAAGTGCTTGCAGGTGGGCCCCATCGGCACCAACTGCTATCTCCTCTGCGACGAGGATGCCAAGACCTGCGCCGTCATTGATCCCGGCGGGGATGGGGCGCGGATCGCCGCCGCGGTGGCGGAAACCGGCTGTGTGCCCTGCGCCATCCTGCTGACCCACGGCCACTACGACCACACCGGCGCTGTGGGAGAGCTCCAGGCCAAATGGCCGGAGACCCCGGTGTATCTGAATCGCCGGGATGTGTACGCCGATGCCTGCACCCAGCAGCTGTTCCCGCTCCTCAGCGGGGACGTGCGGGACTACGACGAGGGGGACACGGTGGCTGTGGGCGGCCTGACGGTGACCGTTCTGGCCACCCCCGGCCACAGCGAGGGGTCTGTCACCCTCCGGTGCCAAGACGCCCTCTTCTGCGGGGATACGCTCTTTGCGGGCTCCTGCGGCCGGACGGACTTCCCCGGCGGGTCCATGGAGAAGATGATGGCCTCTCTGCGGCGGCTGGGGCAGCTGGAGGGAGACCTCCGGGTCCTGCCCGGCCACATGGAGGCATCCACCCTGGACCGGGAGCGGCGCTGGAACCCCTATCTGCTCCAGGCCATGCAGTGAGGAGGGCGCGCCCATGAAACTGGTTTTCCGCGGCCATGACGAGCGGTATGTGGTGGAGCAGAGCCTGATGAATCTGTTCCCCGGGGAACTGCCTGTCTACGAGCCGATCACCCCAGGCGATGACAGCTGGGCCGTGATCTCGCTGGAGGAGACGGGGGACCTCTGCCGGGTGGCGGTCTCCCTCTGCCGGGGCGGCAAGACCACCGAGCAGACCTATCAGGAGCCCCTCTCCGGCGGCGATTTCCAGCGGGAGGGCCTCCGCCGCCACGCCGTCGGCGCCTGCTTCTTCCTGGCGGCCCGGGCGGTCACCGGCGTGACGCCCCCCTGGGGAATGCTCACCGGCGTCCGGCCCGACAAGCCGGTGACCTGGGCCCTGGAGGACGGGAAGTCCCCGGAAGAGGCCCGGGCGTATTTGGAGGAGCACTATTTCGTCACCCCCTCCCGGGCCGCCCTGGCCCTGGAGACCGGCGCCACCGCGGCCAAGGCCGCCCGGCGGCTGGAGAAGCGGGACATTGACGTGTACGTGGGCATTCCCTTCTGCCCAACCCGGTGCGCCTATTGCTCCTTTGTCAGCCAGTCGGTGGAGCGGAGCTTTGCCCTGGTGCCCCCTTATGTGGACGCCCTGTGTGGGGAGATCTCCGCCGGCGGCGAGATGGTTCGCCGGGCGGGACTGCGGGTGCGGACCTTCTACATGGGCGGCGGCACCCCCACCACCCTGACGGCGGAGCAGATGGACCGGGTCCTCACTGCTTTCGAGACCTCCTTCGACCGTACCGCCTGTGAGGAGATCACTGTGGAGGCGGGCCGGCCGGACACCATCACGGCGGAAAAGCTGGTGGTGCTCCGCACCCACGGGGTCACCCGGGTCTCGGTGAACCCCCAGACCTTTGAAGAGAACGTGCTGCGGGCCATCGGCCGGTGCCACACGGCTGCGGACATCGACCGCGCCATGGAGCTGGTGGCCCGGTGCGGCTTCCCCCACGTGAACATGGACCTGATCGCCGGACTCCCGGAGGATACGGCGGAGGGCTTCCGCCGGTCCCTGGACCGGTGCCTGACCTACGGCCCCGACGATATCACCGTCCACACCCTGGCGCTGAAAAAGGGCAGCCGCATCCTGACGGAGGGACTGCGGATCCCCGGCGCGGAGACGGTGGCCGAGATGCTGGATTACGCCTCTCCCACCCTCCGGACCGCCGGATACCGTCCCTACTACCTATACCGGCAGAAGTACATGTCCGGCAGCTTTGAGAACATCGGCTGGTGCCGCAGCGGCGGCGAGTGCTGGTACAACGTGGACATCATGTCGGAGCTGTGCTCCATCCTGTCCTTCGGCGCCGCCGGGTCCACCAAGATGGTGGTGCCGGGCACCAACCAGATCCAGCGGGCGTTCAACGTGAAATATCCCACCGAGTATATCCAGCGGCCGGAGAAGTGGCAGGCCAACCAGACCGCCTTCGCCGCCTTTTATGAAGCACTGTGAAAGGAGCATCGCCATGGCCTATTCCCTGAAAGAGATCAACGACGCTGTCCGCTCTGACCCCAAGGGCTTTGCGGAGGCGTGCGACGCCGCCTTTGCCAAAAAAGTGGAGACGGCGGCCCAGAAGATTGCCGATCACCGGAAGGAGTCCCGCATCATCCTGTTGTCCGGCCCCTCCGGCTCCGGCAAGACCACCACGGCATTGAAGATCGAAGAGCAGCTGGAGAAAATGGGCATCCAGACCCACACCATCTCCATGGACAACTACTTCAACACCATCGACCCGGAGACGGCGCCCCGGAACCGGGAGGGCGCCATCGACTACGAGTCTCCCTTCTGCCTCGACATCGAGCTGCTGAACCGACACTTCTCCATGCTGGACCGGGGGGAGACCATCCACGTGCCCAAGTACGAGTTCGCCCGACAGATGCGCTCCGACATCCTGTCTCAGCCGCTGAAGCTGGGGCCCGACGAGCTGGCTATCTTTGAGGGCATCCACGCCCTGAACGATGTGATCGTGGGAAAGAATCCCAAGGCCTTCAAGCTGTATATCGCGGCCCGGTCCAATGTGGTGGACGAGGACGGCGCCGTGGTGTTCCAGCACCCCTGGCTGCGCCTGTGCCGCCGGATCGTCCGGGACTACAAGTTCCGGGGCAGCGACGCCAACTTCACCCTGAAGATGTGGCCCAATGTCCGCCGGGGGGAAAAGCTGTATATCTCCCCTTATAAGGAGAATGCGGACTTGATGTTCGACTCCTCCCTGCCGGATGAGGTGGCGGTGCTGAAGCCCTTCGTGGTCCCCCTGCTGGAGGCGCTGCCCCAGGGCAAGTACGAGATCGCGGACGACATCCTCCGGGGATTTGAGCGGATCGAGATCATGGAGGAGTCCAACATCGCCCCCAGCTCCCTGGTGCGGGAGTTCATCGGCGGCAGCATCTATCCCAGCTGAGCGGGGCTGCCCCTCTGCCCCAATCTTTCTTTGGAGGTCATACAAGCCATGAATGAGCGGTTGCAGGAACTGCTGGACGCGGTGCAGCGCACTGCCTCCCAGGTGGGCGGCAGTGCGGCGGATGCCGCCTACGGCATGGGAAAGCGGGCGGGGGAGCTCCTGTCCGTGGCCAAGCTGAATATCCGGATCATGGACCTGAAGGGAGCGGTGAGCACCGCCCTGCGGGAGGTGGGGGAGATGATCTACGCCACCCACACCGGCACCCTCACGGAGTCCGAGGTACTGCTGGCAAAGCTTCAGGAGATCGACGGGCTCCGCCAGCAGATCGACCGGCTGGAGCGGGAGATCGCTCGGCTGCAGGGCGGCGCGGTGTGCCCCTTCTGCGGGGCGGCCGCCCGGAGCGGCGACGTATTCTGCCGGGAATGCGGCCAAAAGCTGTAAGGAGGAAGCGTAAGATGGAATATACATTCGCACAATATCAGGAGAGCGCCCAGGCGCTGAGAGACCGCCTGGGGGCGTTCCGCCCCCGGTGCCTGCTGATCTTGGGCTCCGGCCTGGGCTCTTTGGGCAACGAAGTGGAGTCCCCCATTGCCGTCCCCTATGAGGATGTGCCCCACATGAAGCGATCCACCGCCCCGGACCACGCGGGCCGGTTCGTGTTCGGCCGCCTGGCGGGTCAGGACGTGGCGGTGATGCAGGGCCGCCTCCACACCTATGAGGGCTGGTCCTTTGAGGATGTCAGCTATCCTGTCCGGGTGCTGCGGCTGCTGGGGGCGGAAACGCTGGTAGTCACCAACGCTGCCGGCGCGGTGAACACCGCCTTCTCTGCCGGGGACATCATGCTGATTACCGACCACATCAAACTCTTCGGTGTCAGCCCCCTTTGCGGCCCCAATCTGGAGGAGTTCGGCCCCCGGTTCCCGGACATGAGCCATGTGTACACGCCCCGACTCCAGGACACCGCCCGGGAGGCCGCGGAGGAGCTGTCCATCCCCCTGCGCCAGGGCGTCTATATGTACTTCCCCGGCCCCCAGTACGAAACGCCGGCGGAGGTCCGTGCCGCCCGGGTGCTGGGCGCGGACGCCGTGGGCATGTCCACGGTGCCGGAGGCCATTGTGGCCGCCCACTGCGGCATGGATGTGCTGGGCTTCACGCTCTGCACCAATATGGGGGCCGGGGTGCTGGACCAGCCTCTTTCCTCCGACGAGGTGCTTGCCGCCGCCGCCACGGCGGGGCCCCAGTTCTCCGCCCTGGTAAAGGCGTGTCTGGCCCGGTTATAAACGGCAGCGGCAGGCCATAGGCTCATAGGGGCAGCAGATTCCGCCGCCCTAGTTCTCTGTTGTAATTTGAGGTAATCGCTTCATGTCTAATCAAAAAAAGCAATCCTTCCTGGGCGGCGCCGCCATCCTGGCCGCAGCTGTCGTTGTGGTGAAATTTATCGGGTTCTTCTACAAAGTCCCCCTGAACAACATCCTGGGCGGCCCCGGCAAGACGTATTTCGACACTGCCTATAAGATTTACAATTTCCTGCTGACCTTCTCCACGGCGGGCCTGCCTCTGGCCATCTCCAAGCTGACCAGCCAGGCCCATGCCCAGGGACGGGAGAACGAGAAGCGGAAGATTTTCCGCACCGCCATCGTGCTGTTTTTCGTCCTGGGCACGGTGGGCGCCCTGTTTATGTTCTTCCAGGCAGAGGGCTTGGCAGGGTTTCTGGAGAACAGCCTGGCGGCCCAGCCCATCCGGGCGCTGGCTCCGGCGGTGTTCTGCGTGTGCCTGCTGGCCTGCATGCGGGGCTACACCCAGGGCCAGGGCAACATGACGCCTACGGCGGTTTCCCAGGTACTGGAGGCGCTTTTGAAACTGGCCATCGGTCTGCCGCTGGCGTGGTATGTACTGCGCATCGGCATGAGCCTGGAGATGGGCGCCGCCGCGGCCATCCTGGGCGTCACGGCGGGCACGGCGGTCTCCATGCTGTTTTTGGTGGGATATTTGACGAAGCACCGGAATCGGACACAGTCCCTGGATGTCCCCTCCGGCAGCAGCCATCTGATCCGGCAGATCCTGGCCATTGGCATCCCCATCACCCTCAGCAACTCCGCAATGAGCATCCTGAACATCATCGACACCAAGATCGTCATGGGCCAGCTGCAGAACGCCCTGCTGCTGTCGGAGGAATCGGCCGCCGCCCTGAACGGCCAGTACAGCATGGCCATGGATATGCCCAACATGGTGGCCTCCTTCGTGTACCCGGTGACCATGAGCTTGATTCCATTCGCGGCGGCGGCTCTGGCCCGGCAGGACCATGCCGGAGCGGACCGGATCATCTCCTCCGCCTTCCGCATCATCGCCATTCTGGCCCTGCCGGCGGGCATCGGCCTCAGTGTCCTCTCCACGCCCATCATGGTCCTGGTGCTGCCGGCCCAGCGGGAGGATGCCCTGGCGGCGGGCCCCCATCTTCAGGTGCTGGGCATCGCCCTCATCTTCATCTGCCTGATGATCCTGACCAACGCTATCCTGCAGACCTACGGCAAGGAGAAGCTGCCCATCTTCACCGTGATCGTCGGCGGCATCGTCAAGATCATCATGAACTATTTCCTGGTGGGGAATCCGGACATCAACATCCACGGCGCACCCATCTCCACGCTATGCTGCTATCTGGTGATCGTGGTGCTGAATCTGTTCTTCGTGTGGAAATACTCGCCCCAGAAGCCACGGTATCTCGAAGTTTTCGCAAAGCCCGTGGCCGCTTCCCTGCTCATGGGCGGCGCGGCCTGGGCGGTCTATGGCCTAGCCAGCCGGGTGCTGGATGGGGCTTTCCTCGCCCTGGCACAGCAGATGTTTGCGGATCCGGATAAGATCCAGCTCTGGTCTGTATATCTGGCCAACGCCGCCTGTGTCCTGCTGGGCATCCTGGCCGGCGTGATCGTCTACGGTGTGCTGGTGATCGCTCTGCGGATCCTGCGGGCGGAGGATGTGCGGTCCATTCCCCGCGGGGAAAAGCTTATTAAACTTCTGCACTTAAAATGAGAAACCGGGCGGCCGCGCCCCCTTCCCAAGGGGGCGATCCGCTAAAATTCCTTGAAAAATCAGGGGTTTCCCGTGAATTTTTCTTGCAAAGGCAGGCATCTTATGGTAGAGTTTCAGCGTAAGGATTTTTACAGCTACGAGGATTTTCTGGAGATCATGCGGCTGCTGCGGGCTCCCGGGGGCTGCCCCTGGGACCGGGAGCAGACCCACAGCTCCATCCGCCGGAACTTCCTGGAGGAGACCTATGAGGTTCTGGACGCCATCGACCACGACGACGCCAGCGGCATGTGCGAGGAGCTGGGCGACGTGTTGATGCAGGTGGCCTTCCATGCCCAAATCGAGGCGGAGCGGGGCCGCTTCACCATGGCAAATGTGGTGGACGGCGTGGCCCGGAAGCTGGTGTACCGCCATCCCCATGTCTTTGGGGACGTGCAGGCGGATACCTCCCAGCAGGTCCTGGCCAACTGGGACGTGCTGAAGCGCCGGGAGAAGGGCCAGCGGTCCACGGCGGACGCGGTGGAGGCCGTGCCCCACACGCTGCCTGCCCTGTGGCGGGCGGAAAAAATTCAGTCCAAGACCGCCAAGGCCGGCTTTGACTGGACAAGCTCTCTCCAGGCACTGGACAAGCTGGAAGAGGAGGTCCGTGAGCTCCGGGCCGCCCTGGAGGCCGGTCAGGCCGCCGATGCGCCCCACGGCATCCGGGAGGAGCTGGGCGACACGCTGTTTATGGCCGCCAAAATCGCCCAGATGTCGGGCGTGGACCCGGAGGACGCCCTCCACCGGGCCTGCGACAAGTTTGACCGCCGCTTCCGCGCGGTGGAAGAGGCCGCGGACAAGCCTCTGCCGGAGTGCGGTGAGGCGGAGCTGCTGGCCCTCTGGAACGATGCAAAATCCCACGATCCGTCTTAATCGCGGGCGCGCCTGCCTGCGTTAGGAATAAATCATCTAGCAAGCGCATCACACATTGTATAGGAGGATAACATCCATGAACAAAGCTGAACTCATCAATTCTGTCGCCGCTTCTGCCGACGTTTCCAAGAAGGAGGCCGAGGCTGTTGTGTCCGCCACGTTTGACGCCATCACTGCCGCCCTGAAAGACGGCGACAAGGTGCAGCTGGTGGGCTTTGGATCCTTCGAGGTCAAGAAGCGTGCCGCCCGCGTGGGCCGCAACCCCAAGACCAAGGAGTCCATTGAGATCCCCGCTTCTGTAGTGCCCGTGTTCAAGGCCGGCAAGGCCCTGAAGGACGCCGTGGCGAAGTGATCTGACCCTGTGATTTCGGGACTGCCGGTGCTGTGGTGCCGGCAGTCCCGTTTCCCATGAGAAAGGAGCCGCCCATGCGTTTGGATAAATATCTCAAAGTCTCCCGCCTCATCAAGCGGCGGACTGTGGCCAACGAGGCCTGTGACAACGGCCTGGTCACCGTCAACGGCAAGCCTGCCCGGGCCTCCTACGACGTGAAGGTGGGGGACCAGATTTCCCTGCGCTTCGGCCAGCGCATCGTAACGGTGGAGGTGCTGGACGTCCAGGAGACGGTGCGCCAGGCGGACGCCGGCACGCTGTACCGGGAGATCGGCCGGTAAGGCCGGACGCATATTCTCCCCGCCCCTCCCATATAGTTGGGACAGGGAGGGACGCGGAATGAACGACTACAACAACGCCATGTCCCAGGCGGGCCACCGTCTGGAGCTGATCGGCCGGGAGCGGCTCACGGTCTCCGGAGTGGAGGACGTGGAGCGGTTCGACGAGACCGGCATCATCATGTCCACCAGCGTGGGAACGCTGGTCATTACCGGAGAGGACCTGCACATCGGCAAGCTGTCCCTGGACGGGGGCGAGCTCCATGTGGACGGCCGGATCGATTCCGTCTCCTATGAGGACGGCGGTCAGGAGCGGGGGGGCCTTTTCCACCGGCTGTTCGGGTGAGGCGCCATGGCCCCTGCTCTCTCCCAGCCGCTCCTGCTCTTCTGTCAGGCGATCCTGCTGGGCATGGCTGCGGCGCTGCTGTATGACCTGCTGCGGGCCTTCCGCCTGCGGCTGCCCCGCCTGACGTCGGCGCTGGACATCCTGTACTGCATGGCCGCGGGCTTGGCGGTCTTCCTCTTCATGCTCCGCCGGGCGCAGGGGCAGCTGCGGCTGTATCTGCTGCTGGGGGCGGTGGGCGGCGGTGTGCTGTTTTTCACCGCCTTCTCCCCGTTTTTGCGGCCGGTGTGGGATTTTTGGGTGGATACCCTGGCATTTTTGCTGCATCTGACCGCCATTCCCCTGCGGGGAGCGGAAAATTTGTGTAAAAAAATTGGCAGATGGGGAAAAAATCTCTTTTATTTTATTCGCAAATGTTATACAATAAAAAACACCAAGCACGGCAGAAGGCTTTACAAAGGAGGCGGGCGGCATGGCAAGAGCAGGACGGCAGCCAAAGAAGCGGTCCAGAGGAAGCGTCCTCACCAAGCTTCTGATCCTGGTGATTCTGGCGGCGATCGGACTGCAGCTACGCAGCCTCCACAGCCAGGTGCAGGACGCCCAGGCCCAGCGGGACGCCCTGACGGCCCAGGTCCAGGCCCAGGAGCAGGAAAACGCCGCCCTGGCCGCGGACATCGCCGAGGGCGCCACCGAGGATAAGATGAAGGAGATCGCGCAGGAAGAGCTGGGGCTGATCTCCCCCAATCAGCGTGTGTTTTCTGTGGGCAACTGACCGGAGCCGGGCGACGAGGGAGGCGGAGCGCCTCCCCCGCTTGTGCCGGGAGCCGGTCTTTTTTGATACGACCCGCTTCCACGGGAGCGGGAAAACCATCCGGAAGGAGAAACAGTACACTATATGGAGCTTCAGGTAGGGAGCATTTTGGAAGGAAAGGTGACCTCCATCACCAAATTCGGCGCGTTCGTGGCCCTGGACAATGGGAAGTCCGGCCTGGTCCACATCTCCGAGATCGCCAACACGTTTGTCAACGACGTACATGACTACCTGCAGGAGGGGCAGGCCGTCAAGGTCCTGGTGCTCTCCACGGAGAATGGAAAGGTCAATCTCTCCATCAAGCGGACGCTCCCCAGGCCGGAGCGGCCCGCCCGCAGTCCCCGGCCCAGCGGCAGCCACCCGGCGGGGACGTCCCGTCCCGTGGCCCAGGCCCGGCCCGCCGCCCGGGCGCAGCAGCCGCTGCCCCCCTCCGGCGACCAGTCCTTTGAGGACAAGCTGAAGCAGTTCCTCTCCTCCTCTGAGGGGAAGATGGCCGACCTGAACCGCAGCCTGGACGGGCGGCGGGGCGGCGGCCGGCGGCGCAGATAACACCAGGGCGCGCGGCAATGCCGCGCGCCTTTTTCATGTCCGCCGGATAAAAAAGGGCCGCCCAGCGGTTTCACGCTGCGCGGCCCAAGCGGGTGGGATATTGGAAAGCTTCCGGGATTATCATACACCCGCCCTGCATCCCTTGTAAATAGGAGCTTTTGTCGGATCGGCTCCTCTTTTGTCGGATCGCTGCGGGCTCTGAACAATTTGTGAATTTCACCGGCTCGCCCCTTTTCAAATGGAAAGATTTGTGCTATATTAATAAAAAGGGGAGAGATCCCCGATCTCTCCCACACGAAAGGAGCGATCCCTATGAAGTATACCTTTGCCTGCAAGAGAGTCCCGCTGAATGATTCCATCAAGGAATATGCCCAGAAGAAGATCTCCAAGCTGGAGCGATACTTCCGGGAGGAGGATACCACCGCGTTTGTCACTTTCTCTGTGGAGAAGGACCATCTGTGCTCGGTGGAGATCACGATCCGCGGCGGCACCACGTTGCTGCGGGCACAGACGGAGGCTCCTGACGGAGATATGCGCGGCGCCATTGACGCCGCTGTGGGATATATCGAGCGGCAGATTCTGAAGAACAAGACCCGCCTGGCCAAGCGCCTGCGGACTGAGGGCTTCCCCCCGCCCGCCCCGGCGGACGACTTTGAGGTGGCTGAGGAGAAGGAGTTCCCCATCGTCCGTACCAAGCGCTTCTCCGTGAAGCCCATGAGTCCGGAGGAGGCCATCCTGCAGATGAACCTGCTGGACCACAGTTTTTTCGTGTTCCGCAGCAGTGAGGATGACGGCCTATCTATCGTCTACCGCCGGAAAAATGGCGGATACGGCCTGATCGTCACGGATGAAGAGGAGTGACCCGTACCTGGCAGACAGGGCGGAGCCGCGTCAGCGGCTCCGCCCTTTTTCGCTCCGCCCCGGAGATGGCGCGCAATGCCTCTTGTCCTTTTCGGCATCTTCTGCTATACTGATACCGGCAAATCCCCGCTATGGGTCAAAATACGAGGAAAGAAAGAACAATTTGATGAAGATGATTTTTTTGGTGGACGGCGACAACAACATTGGCACCGGGCTCCAGGGTATCGACCTGCTGACTGCCGAGGACACCGTCCTGGTCTTTTTCGGCAAGGGGCAGACCCTGGCCAACGTGAAAAAGCTGTGCGCCGGCACAAAGGCCCAGGTGCAGTATCTGGAGAGCGTGAAGGGAGGCAAGAACTCCCTGGACTTCCAGATCATCACGGAGCTGGGCGTCCTGGTGGGAAGAGGAGAGGCGGATTTCGCCTATGTCATCAGCCAGGACAAGGGATATGAGGCCGCCATGAGTGCCCTCCACGCACGATACGCCTCCACGTTCCGGGAGGTGGCTCTGCGCCCCTCCATTCAGGACTGTCTCCAGGCGGCGTTCCTGCTGCGGGCAGGCACTCGGGAGGAGCTGGCCGCCGCCCTGGCCCGGCAGTACGGCCCCGTGCAGGGTCAGCTGGCCTATGAGCATCTGGAGGCCCTGCTCACCCCGCCTCCGGTCCAGGAGGCGGCGGCCCCCTCCCCCGCGCCGGAAAACAAGGCGGCGTCCAAGCCCGGAAAGCGGCGCAGCCGCGCGGCGGCGAAGCCGGCGGAGACCGCCGAGCCCGCCCCGGCCCAGAGCGCCCCACAGGATGCGGAGGAGCCTGCCGGGACGGCGGAGCCTGCCGCCCCGGCCGCCAGATCCCGCCGCAGCGGTGCCAGCCGCCGCCGGAAGCGGGCGGAGCGGTCCAAGGCAGAAAAAGCATGACAAGAGGCCGCGCCTTTGGCGCGGCCTCTTTGAATCCGCCACAGTGGGCAACACGGCGCCCGGCCAGTCTGGCCGGGCGCCGTCTGTCACGTTGTCTGCTGTTCGTCCAGGGCCCGCAGCAGGGCCTCCACGGTCCGCTCCACCACCCGGACCGTCTCTTCGTCCCGGTCCCGCAGCAGATCCGTGATCCGCTGCACAGCGTCCCCGGGCGCGCCGAAGAGCACATAGTCGGCGTTCAAATCCAGCAGGCGGCACAGGCGGATAAAGTTCTCCAGCCGGGTGCCGGTGTTTCCCAGCTCCAAATCCGCAATAAAGGACACAGATAGATCGGCCCGCTCGGCAAGCACTTCTCTGCTCCAGTTGAGTCGCTCTCTGGCTTCCCGAAAGCGGCGTCCCATCTCTATTCTGTTTGGGTCACGTTTTCTCATAAAAGCACTGCTCCTGCTGTTTGAGAAAAGTGTACCCTATTTCCCAATAAAGAAAAATATAGTCTAGTACTTTATTGACAACGTACAAAGTACTATGTTAATATGAAAAAAATAGGACGCAGGCAGCTGCCCGCGCCCTAAAAAGCGTATTACCGGCTCTGGTCCGCTGTATGCATGTAGGCCATCAGATCCAGGATCTTGTTGGTGTAGCCCCACTCGTTGTCATACCAGGCGATCAGCTTCACAAAGTTGTTGTCCAGCATGATGCCGGCGGTCTCGTCGAAGATGCAGGTCTCTGAAAACCCCGTCAGGTCGGAGGACACCACCTGGTCGTTGGTGCAGGTGATGATGCCCTTCATGCTGTTCTGGGCGGCGTTTTCCATGGCCACGCACACATCATGATAGCTGGCAGGCTGCTTGAGGCGGGCGGTCAGGTCCACCACGGACACGTCGTTGGTGGGCACCCGGAAGCTCATGCCGGTCATTTTACCCTTCAGCTCCGGAATTACCACGCCCACCGCCTTGGCCGCGCCGGTGGTGGAGGGAATGATGTTGCCCAGGACGCTGCGGCCGGTACGCCAGTCCCGGCCCGCCCGGGCGTCCACAGCCTTCTGCTTGGCGGTGGCGGCGTGGATGGTGGACATCAGCGCCTGCTCGATGCCGAAGGTGTCGTTGATGACCTTAGTCATGGGGGCCAGGCAGTTGGTGGTGCAGGAGGCGTTGGAGACCACGTCCATCTCCGGGGTGTACCGCTTGTGGTTCACTCCCATGACAAAGGTGGGCGTGATGTCGTCCTTGGCCGGGGCGGAGATGATGACCTTTTTCGCCCCGTGCCGGAAGTGGGCGGAGGCCTTTTCCGTGGTGCAGTAGGCGCCCGTGGACTCGATGATGTACTCGGCGCCGCAGTCGTCCCAGGGGATGTTGGCGGCGTCGTCTTCACTGTAAACCCGGATCTTCTTGCCGTTGATAATCAGGTGACGGTCGTCCCGCTCCACCGTGCCCTGAAAGGTCTTGAACACGGAGTCGTACTTCACCTGATAGACCATGTAGTCCAGGTCCGCGTTCCGCAGGTTGATGCCGCACATCTGATAGGTGGCGCTGCCGCGCTCCACCATGATCCGCAGTGCCACGCGGCCGATCCGGCCAAATCCGTTGATTCCCACTTTGATCGCCATGTTCCCATTCCTTCCTGTATTCCGTATTCCGCCGCAGCGGATGTTGTCCTCATTATACCATATTACCGGAAAATGTCACCGCAATTTTGCGTAAAATTGCGCATATAAAACGCAAGATTTGTTGTCCGTTTTGCACAGACTGGACTTCTGTTCGGCCGTGTCTGCCGGACTTCGACAATTTTCCCCCTTTTTCGACAAAGACCTTGTCTTTGCATCCCTTTTTTGCTATCCTATTGGTGTTCGAGGCAGGCTTTTCCACGGTTTGAAAGCCCCTCCCCGTATATGCTACAAGAGAGAATCCCAGCTGAAAGGATGCGCCTATGGAAGCAGAGCAATTTGACTTCTCCGTTGTGTTCCCCAACATCGCCGCCCAGTTGCGCAGCGTGTTGGGAAACCTGCACTTGGCGGCCGCCCAGCTGGCGCCTGCCATCCGGCGGGAGGGGGATCCGGCGCTGGATTCCACAGCTTCCCTGCTGGATCAGAGCTACTACCGCCTGCTGCGGCTGGTGAACAATCTGACGGCGGCGGGAGAGCTGGGGCAGGACGCGCCCCTCCCCGTCCGGGACCGGGATTTGACGGAGACGGTCCGTGCGGTCTGTGCCGGGGCTCAGGGTCTGTTTGCGCTCAAAAAGGTCCAGCTGGAATTCCGGAGCGCTGCGGACTGCCACACCTGCGCTTTTCACCAGCCCTCCATCGAGCTGCTGCTCTACCAGTTGCTCTCCAATGCCCTGGAGTTTACCCCCGCCGGAGGCGCGGTGACCGTGGAGCTGAAATTCATCAACCGATGGGTCCGCCTGTCCGTGTCCGACACCGGCTGCGGTATCCAGGAGGACCAGATCCCCTTCCTGTTCGACCGCTACCTTCACGACGATGCGATGGCGCCCCAGCCCCACGGCCTGGGCCTGGGACTGCCTATCTGCCAGCACATCGCAGAGCGCCACGGCGGCACCATGATTGCCGAGTCCCGGCCGGGGCAGGGGTCCCGCTTCACCCTGTCGTTGCCGGACCGGCGATGCGGGACTGCGGACGTGTCGGACGTGAAGTTCGATTACAACGGCGGCTTCAATCCGCTCCTCCTGGCCCTGGCGGACGCCTTGCCCCCCCAGGCTTTCTCCCAGCGCCATCTGGACTGACCCTGGCTCCGGCTGGGGTCGGTTTTTTTCGCAGAAGCGGCTTTCCTTTTTTCCGGAAATCGGCTACAATAGCCCTATCACACGACCGGCGCTCCGTCGGCCTTTTCAGGAGGAACCCATTTATGTCCCAGCGTGTATTTGTGGCCATGAGCGGCGGCGTGGACAGCGCCGCAGCGGCGCTGCTGCTGCGGCAGGCCGGCTATAATGTCACCGGCGTGACGCTGCGCCTGCATCCCTATAAGGACCGCCCGGGCCTGTGCGGCTCTGCGGATGATATCGAGACAGCCCGCGCCGTGGCCGCCGGCATGGGGATTCCCCATGTGGTGCTGGACCTGTGCGATCTGTTCCGCGAGCGGGTCATGGACCGGTTTGTGTGGGCCTACACCCACGGCCGCACACCCAATCCCTGCATTGACTGCAACCGGGAGATCAAGTTCGGCGCCCTGCTGGACTGGGCGCTGGACCAGGGCGCGGACGCCATGGCCACCGGCCATTACGCCAGAGTCCGCCTCGATACGCCCTCCGGCCGCTGGCAGCTGCTGCGGGGCGCGGATCGACGGAAGGACCAGACGTACTTCCTCTATCAGTTGACCCAGCACCAGCTGGCCCATCTGCTGCTGCCGGTGGGAGACTATGAAAAGCCTGCCCTGCGGGCCCTGGCGGCCGCCAACGGCCTGTCCAACGCCCAGAAGGCCGACAGCCAGGACATCTGCTTTGTGCCGGATGGGGACTATGTGTCGTTTTTGCGGCAGTATGGCGGCGTGGAGCCCGTCCCCGGTGACTTCCTGGACTCAGAAGGCCGTGTGCTGGGCCGCCACAGGGGAATGGAATGCTATACCATCGGCCAGCGGAAAGGGCTGGGCGTCAGCGCCAACGCGCCGCAGTACGTGCTGGGGAAGGACCCGGACCGGAATGCCGTGATCCTAGGGGAGGACAACCGCCTCTACACCCGGGAGCTGACGGCGGAGCGGGTGAACTGGCTCTCCGTACCGGAGCCGGACCGCCCCCTGTCCGTCACCGCCAAGACCCGGTACAGCCAGCGGGAAGCTGCCGCCACAGTGGAACCGCTGCCCGGCGGCCGCATCCGCATGGTGTTCACAGAGCCTCAGCGGGCCGTCACCCCGGGGCAGGCGGTGGTGTTCTACGATGGAGATCTGGTGCTGGGCGGGGGCACCATCTGTCCGTGACGCAAAAGGACGCCGCGAAAGCGGCGTCCTGCAGTTCTTATCGCTGACTGGTGGTCCAGCTGTCCTGAAAGATCAGGTCATCCACATCCCCGCCGCTGATCGTCTGGTGTCTCATCATTTTATTTCCTCCTTTGCATTTGGGTTCTCAGCCAGTATATGCGCCTCCGGGCGGAAAATTGCACGGAAACGGGCACCTGTCTGGACTTTTTGCAACGGGAGTTGTCGAAAAAATTTGAAAGGTTTTCCTTGCCCGTGCTTGACAATGACTGGAGAGTATGGTATTCTAATCATTGCCGACAGCTGCCGGTGTGGTGGAATTGGTAGACACAGGGGACTTAAAATCCCCCGGTAGCGATACTGTACCGGTTCGAGTCCGGTCACCGGCACCACAGAACAGAATATCGCGGGGTAGAGCAGTTGGTAGCTCGTCGGGCTCATAACCCGAGTAGTTACCAGCACTTCCGGGGCAGTACCGGAAGCCGCGGAAAAGTGAACATCGCGGGGTAGAGCAGTTGGTAGCTCGTCGGGCTCATAACCCGGAGGCCGGTGGTTCAAGTCCATCCCCCGCAACCAAAAAGTCCTGAAACCGCAAGGGTTTCAGGACTTTTCCTTTCCCCCGTTGCAATTTGCAGTTGATTTTCCCGAAGAGCCTTCTCGGGATTTTTTCTTTTTTATTCCCTCATAAAAAGTTCCTCCAATTTGTAGAGCGGTGATCCAGCTCGAAATGCTCTTCAAACTCCGTTTGCAATAAAGTAGGCAACCGCGCAGAGTTTGCAAAATCATCTCTTGGACGGCGTTCCTGCGGATACGAAGTCACTCTGAAAAGTTCGGCAACGTAATGCCCGCAAATTTCGCCCGCTTCCTGGCTCCGTTGAGCCGAGGCGCATTTGACAGCTTCTCCATATCCAGATAATCCGTCATGGCGGTGATCGCGTCCCGCTCCACATCGTCATTCTTATGCAGATATTTTCTGGTCGTTTCAATAGATGAATGTCCCAGAATACCCTGTACGATATTCAGCGGCGTCTTCTCCTCCACCAGACGGGTCGCCAATGTGTGCCTCAATGCGTGGGGATTTACCTTTTTGATTTCGCACCGCTTGGATATGGCGGTCAAGCGGATCTCAAAGGACTTGGGATCAATGTAAGTTCCAGCTTTCGAGGGGAACAGCAGGTTATCCGGATTAGGCCAACTGGAGTGTGCCAGCGTGAAGATGTGCCGCACCAGCAGTTCGCACAGCCCATCAGAAATCGCGATCTCCCGGTTTGAGCTCTTCGTCTTAGGTGTGCTCTGCACAATAAGATGGGTCTTTTTCTCCGGGTCGTAGTTGAGAATTTTAATGTTTGGATTCTCCAGGGACAGCGCCTCGGTTTTCACCCGAATGAGATTTTTATTGATCGTAAGGGTCTGGCGCTCCAGGTTCAGATCCGAAATTTCCAGCGCCAACAGCTCTCCCACTCTGAAGCCAACGAACAAATCTGTAAGGATTGCGATGCGCTGGGTTTCCTTCATGACTTCTTCAATGAAAATCCGCATTTCATCAGGACTCAGAACACGCATCTCTTTCTGAACGACTTCCGGCCGTGTGGTACTGAGCGTCGGGTTGCCCGGCAGCTTGTACTTCCCGATGGCGTATGCAAAGAAGTCCTTTAGTATCATGTGGTGGTTCCGGATCGTCTTGGGCGAGAGGCCGCCCTTCTTCCCATCCATTCGGCCGCCGTTCAGCTGCTTGATCTGGTAGTATTCCTGTATCACATCCTGCGTGATCTGATACAAAGGCATGGCGCCGAATGCTGGGCCAAAATGGGTGTTATAGGTGTCGATATAACTGGCATAGGTAGAGGGCTTGCGCGTGGGAGGGGATTTATAAAGCCGAAGCCACTCCAGAAAAGCATCCTCAAACAGCGTCTCTGACTCTATGGAATGTCCCAGCCGCTTTTGTTCTTCTTCAAGCTGTTCCGCCTCTCGCTGCTCGTTCTCGGCCTGCGCTTTCAACGCGGCCTGTTGTGCCTCCCATTCCTCTTTGCGCTGTTTGCAGATCGCTTTTGTGCGGCCTTTGAAGGATTTCCTCTCAGGAGCGCCATTTTCCTTACGGCCGACCGTGATCTGATAGACCCATGTGCGGTCTGCAAGCTGCCAAAAGCTGCCTTCGCCATTTGAACGTTTCTTAGCCATAAATACCTCCAATTAAATACGTCATAATTGAAGATTTGGCTTAGTGTTGCGCAGCACCGGGATTCTCCAGCCATGCGTAAAAAGGCCCTTTCGGAATCCGGTAACTCTGACCTATTTTGATGACGGGAAAGGCTTTGCTGTGGATCAAATTATATGCGGAGTTGGTTCCGATGTTCAGAATCTCCCGCACCTCTTTCACCGTCAATGTTTCCTGCGTTTGGTTACACATGATGATCCTCCTCATTGTGCTGCGGATCGAAGTCTGTTTAATTTTCAAGGTACACTTGCTGACTCGTAAAGCTATTTTACGATAGCTCTTCGAGCATTTCAAGTCATACCCCATGTCTGGAGCAATTTTATTTTTAAACGTCTTCGCCGCAAAATTTTTTCAAAAATGATGACGCTTTTTATCCGTTTGGATCTGTTCTGCCGCAGACCTGTTGGTGCTGCGCTGCCCACTTCCATTGTTCCGGCGTCAACTTTGATTGTTCATAGGCCAACAGCCGGCCCAGTATGCACTCCCAGCCCCGCCGTGCAAAAATTTCTCCGTTTGGAGCTTCTGCGGTGTACGGTTCCCAACATCCCCTTTGGCCGCCCGCTCGTCCTCTGTCCGGCGGAACACCGGATACCTCGTATTCATGCAGCCGTCGGACTGCAGATTCATAGCTGTACCGCGCAGTCACAGACCCATCCTCTCCAAAAATCAAACTCCCCTCAAAGGTGCATTGACCTTCGCCGGTATCATCCCTCATGGCAGCCATCCCTCCTCAATAAAATTAAAAAAGGAATGCCCCCCGGTTTAGAAAACCGGAGAGCATTTCCTTTTTTGTCAGCCTAATGATACCACACTCTTATGCGCGGGTACAAGCCACCTATCCCTGCGGATTTTACGCGGCTTCTCCGCGAACATAGTGAAGCGGACCGGAAACTGCTCAATGCAGGCTTTCAGTGTACTCGTACATCTCCGCAAGGCTTTCGATTGCCTGGTTTTTCACTTCCTGCAACCGCCGCACCGAGATCCCGAGCTCCTTTGCCACATCTTCATTAGAGGCCCGCTCGATATAGGTGCGCTTCAGCACCCGCATCGGTCGCGGCTCAAGCAGTAAAATATAGTAGTTCAGCCGGTCCTGTTCCTCCTTCAGCTTCGTCAGCTCAGCGTGGATTTCCTTGAAGCTGTCCACATTGATTTCTTCCGCACGGTCCTGATAATTCAGGGCGATGTAGAGCGTCTTGTTGGAAATATGTCCTGCCGGCCGGACAGACTCTTCCGGGCGGGCATAGGTCATGGCCCCGATCATCTCAGCTTCCGTGACTCTGGCCGGGTTTGCCAGCTCGTACTCCAGCAGAGCGATCTTCCGCTCACGGTCATGGTAATCGGCCAACAGCTTTGTTACACGGTCTTTCATTTCTGTAGTCATAATAAAAATCCTTTCCAATCAGAAGTTTTCATTCAGGGAGTGTTGAAAACTTCTGACTGGCGGCCCCCGACACTTGGGAGGCCAAACCGCACAAATAAGAGGCTCGGCAAAATGACACGGTCCCCCGCGCGTCTGATACGCATTGAAAGATACCGGGTCATCGTCCGATTGGGCAGGGGGAGGCTTTTCCGACCTGTCGCATTGTTCTCTATTACTGCCGCGGCAAATGTGGATAACTGCTGCTCTTATCCTCCAGGCGATGTACCACGGCGCACCCAAACGGCGAACTCTCTCAATGCGATGGATGTTGTTGTCCATCGCATCCCCCTCTTCCGCTCATGAGGTCGGCATACGGCGGTATATCTCACCATTGATCTCAGCGATTGGCGGTTTGACAGCATAGAGCCGTACTCTGCCGATTCGCTCATGTCCTATTTTGAGGAAATCTGTCGATAACAAATCAAGCGCACATATTTCCTTTAGGGAATATGTACGCCTGCGAAGATAACCTTATGGACTTGTCCATTATTCGTTCTTTCCGCATATCCTGTGCGTCTCCTAATCCTGTGTTTTTGGGGATTATTCTGACATAAACAGGATTATACAAGAGAAAAGAGGCGGGAAAGGGGAATTAGAGAGAAGGGAGAGGGGGAAATTTCTTTTTATTTCGACAGCCTCCGACATTGAATATTGGAAGTGCCTATCTTACTACAAATCGGTAGCCAACGCCACGAACATTTTCTATATATTCTTTGGAGGCCGGATTTAGTTTCTTTCTGAGTGCCTTGATGCTGGACTTGACCGCTTCATCAACATGGTAGTCTGTCTCGCCATGCCAGACATTACGGTAGATTTGTTCACGTGTGAACACTTGGCCTGGAGAACTGGCCAGAAAGTACAGCAGATCGAATTCTTTCCTGGTCAAGTTCAGCCAGTTTCCTTCTAAAGATACCTGACGGTATGTTGGATTGATCATCAACTCTGTTCCAAAGGACAACGTATAATATCGTTTCTCCGAGTGCTCCGACCCCATATAGAGCCGAATCAGGGCACGGGACTGAGCGATAAAGTACGGCAGTTCGACGGGTTTGGGGACACAAATTGTCGCGCCAAGCGAGAGAAGAGCTATTTTTTCTTCACTGGACTGCCCATCTGTAAAAACTAGAATGGGGATTTCCATAGACTGATGCATGATTTGAAGCAGTTTTTGACTGCCAACATCCTCCAGACAGCTCTCCATAATAATCAGACAATAGTGCTGCCTAATGTAACCGTCCAGCGCGTCCGCCACAGTAGGAAAGTATTGAACCTCTACGGAATCGTCCTGCATGGCTTCCTGGAACCTTTTACAGAGAGAGAAATCACCGCTAATCAGCAAAACCTGTTTTCGCATTTTACGAAAGTTCCTGCATAATAAATTTTTTGGTCGTTTTCGCTAAGCAGTATAGCGCGTTCAAAGAAAAGGGTCAAGGCAAATATACAGATCGCCTATCGGTTAAGTCGGGAAGCTTTATCATAATGCAATATACGCCTATGGAAAATAGAAATTTAAAAAAACAGGGAGGGCGATTGCCCTCCCTGCTGGAAACCAGAACCGTTATGCGGCGAAATCCATCGTCTGCTGCATGGGGTCCTTTTTCTCTTTCCGTTGCTTCTTCTGGAGTCGGATGCTGTTCGCACGCAGCTGAAGCTCCTGGGCCATGAATTTCAACGTGGAAAATTCATCGTCCAGCCCATTCAGTTCTTGCCGCAGCACTTCTTCATAGTGCCGCTTACGCTCTTCCAGAGCCTGTACTTTCAGCACCCATCGGTCCATCACCGCGGGGCTGTTGCTGCCGCTTTTGATGAAGTAATCACACTTGTCCTGATACTCCAGGATCTCTTTTTTCACAGCGATATAAAACTCCTGTGCCATCTTATCCCGCTGCTTGGCATCGTCAATCACATAGAGACTGTTCACGGTTAGCGGCGTCCCATTTCTGTTCAGGTTGCTGAGCAGGGCCAGGAAATCCTCAAAAATATCGACCTTCTCCATGTGGGTGCGGGGCACAAAGTACATATGTCCCGCAATGCTTACCTTGGTAGCCTCCAGGGAGCGCAGATAATTTGTGCAGATGGTCTCTACCTGCCTGCGGTTGGCGCACCGCTGATAGAGCTCAAACAGCTCCTCCGCCCGGCGGCAGCATCCCGGCACATCCACCGCGGCATCCGGCACCAGGTTGTCACAACGAAATACCCCATCGGCTCTATCATAAGTGATGTTCGCCAGCTTCTCATATTGGTTGGTATTTTGGTTTAACGTCTCCTTCACCAGCTCCCGGGAGAGAATGTTAGAAGTACGCTTATTATCCCGGCAGTAAGCCAGATAGATGTTGGTCTGTCCACCTTCTGTGACCGGGATGCGCTCGCGGATGTCTCCGGTGGCGCTCCGAAAGGCATCGGCCACGGAAAGCCGCTCCCCTCCGGAATAGAAAATGCCCATATCGTCACACAGCTGGGAAAGTGCTTTCTTTTCCACCAGAAGATTGGCCAGGGAAAAGTAGAGAAACTTTCCCAACACCTGCGTCTCGTCGGCCTGGGCCGCCACAATAAAATCCTGCATATCAAATCCGTGTTCCATAAGGTCCTCCTTTTATGCTTTCGATGTCTTCTGATTGATATAATTTTGAGAATCGCTCCCCGGTTCAACTCCGGCTGCTGCGGTTTCCTGGTAGAAATCGAACTGTTCAAGACCGGGGAAGTTATGCTCGCAGCCGTTACACCAGCGCGTGTTTCTGTTGGCACAGGTATCGCATTTCTTCATACCGCCGGCTCCCCTTTTATGTGTGGACAGAGTAGTAGGCTCGTTTCATGTCCTCCTGGTCATGGAGAATCAGACCGCCGCAAATTCCGGGCTGTCCATCCAGGGTTTCCCGGAAGAAAAAGCTGTATGGCACATAGTCGCTGTAAAAACGGAGCGTTCCGCCGCTATTCCATCGAAAATGGTCCCGCAAAAATCGGGCCAGCTTATGGCGCACCAGTTTGTTTGATGCCACTTCCCGAATGGCATTCCCTTCGCAGAAAATCAGCCTGGGAGACAGGCTTTTTTCAGATGAGAGCACGCTCCATTGTTCACCCTCCGCGGCGCTGCGCAGAAAGTGGATAAAAGCGTCATAGGGAAGCGTCACTGTTTCCGTCCAGCCAGTCAGGCGGTCATTAGTAGAGTTCATCCAGCAGAAGCGGATCTGGAGCTCTCCACGGATAATGTTCCGCCGAAATTCAGCAAAATCAGGAAAATTACTGACCACTACCACCGGATCGGACAGGTCCTCCAGCCTTTCAAGCCTGCTGCGCAGGACGTAAAAGGTGCATGGCGACTTTTTTCCCCGCGAAACCGTGCGGAATAACAGCCATTGACCTTCCGCTTTGATTTTTACAAGCGTTCGTGACTTCATTTTATATTCACCTCGGATAATCATTTTAGGCCGTTCTGTTCTGTGATACGGGTAGGTCACCCGCCTATGTATTACCGCATCATGATTGTTGTGCCTCAGATCCCCCGGCCGTAATTCTGTACTGGCCCACAGTCGAAGCGGAACATCGCTGCCGGATGGCTTCACTCAGATACCATCGCTTCTACCTGCGGCGGCCTGCCGGTTGCCAGCCATGCTTTCCAGCACGACTGGCAATCTTGTTCACAGCAGGAAAAGTCGCCAAGTTCCAGCGGGAACGGTGGACAGGCACCGCAGATCAGCTGTGCCATATGCTCCGCATCCATGTTTGGTGCCCGAAGCATAACAAGCCCGGGACAGTCTGATTTTGCCGGACATTCTCCCGGCCCCAGCACTGACTCGATGACGCGCTCCATCGCCTCGGCAAATGCCTTTCGTGGGATGGAACTGCGATACCGCTCCAGCACGGAACTGGTGATCTGGATGATCTCATTGGACTTATTCATGCCTGTTCCCCCCTTCTGTATCCGCAAGAACTGTTATGGCCGGCTTGAGCGGCCGCATCTCTTCATGGAGTTCCTGCCGGCGCTTTTCCGAAATGAGGCCCAGCTGCCGGGCGAGGTCAATGGAGCCGATGTGCGACCAGTACCACGCCAAGCGTGATGCCTCTGAAGCGTCCGGATTTTTGATGCTCCGGCTTGCCTCCTGCTGCATAGCGGCTAAGAGGGTTTCGATATTCGTTCCGTTCTCCGCCCATGCGCTGCCGCATGTGGGACAGTATTGGAACGGCGGTAATGAGGTGTTACATACAGGGCAGGGCTCACCCTCCTCCAGTTGGTACAGCACCACAGCATCTCCGGGCTGTTCGTCCATCATATCCAGGCAACCGTTGCCGCCCATCGTCACCTCCGTACAGTCGAGGAGGATGATATAGCGGCCGACCCAGCACTGTTGGTCTCCATAGTGCAGAGTATCGGTGATCTCAGGGATCGTCAATTTCCCGCGTTTCTTTTTGATGACGACGCACGGGATGCCTTGGTAGTCATAGTCACGGTTAATGCTAATTCCGCGTTTCATACGATATTTTCCTCGTATCATAAGATTTGCAGATAATTTTAAGTGCATCTGCTTAGTTCACTTCGAGTAGTCAGCAGGCTTTGAGACGCCCGTGATCCAATAGCGGTAGGACAGCAGGGTCAAGCTCTATCATTCCTCGTTATTACATGGCGGCTGCCCGGCTGAGGAAGTAATCGTCCACTCCCTTGTAGGCTGGGTTCCAGGTATATTTGGAATAGCGTATGCCGGGGATCTTTTGTACCTCCCGGCGCATGGCTTGAATGGCGCTGCGCACCTGCTGGTTGGTGTTCTGGTCCATGTCCATGGCCTCCACTACCTCCCGCACACCGAGGGATCGCAGGGCGTCCGTCAGCCCGCCCAGGGCGTTGACGCCGCCGATGCAGACAAAGAGGGCGTCGCCCGCCAGAAAGCTGGCTACATCCCCTTTCAGCGGCCCCTCTGTCAGAAAGGCCCGCTTGCTGCTGGTATCTCCGGTGATATGCACCCAGGAATAACTGCGGGTGCCACCCGGCATATTGCGGCTGGAAAGCCAGCGGTATTTGCGGTCAGGGTGTTTCTCTTGATCCAGACGGATCTTCAAGCCCTGAATCAGCCCATGCTGATCCCGGACGGGGATGAGAAACCCGGTGGGGCCGCTCAGGGTCCACTCGCCGTAATAGGTGCGGAAGCCCGGAAGCCCTTGCAGGTCATAGCCCCTGGCCCGGAGAAGGGAGGCGAGCAGCCGCCGCCCCCGGTCCGTCTCCGGCATACTGCGGTATTGGTTGCGCTCAATGCGCGCTTCGGACAGCCCCCGCTCCAGCAGGTTATCCCTGTGCTTGGGAAGCAGCGTCATGTGATCCAGCATATCGGAATACATCTGATGCCGCGTCTCCAGCGGAAGGGGTTGTCTCTCCTGTTTTTGGGGAGTCGGCTGTTGGGGCATGGGATAGACCTTCCCCTCCTTTGCCAACTCCAGATATGCCTCTTTGTTGCTTACCCCATGGATACGGGCAAACAGCGATACACTGTTGCCGCGCGCGCCGCAGAGGTTGCAACGGTACTGGTCTGTGATCGTGTTGAGGTTTAAATGGTATTTCCCGGGCCCGTGGTCGCCGCAGAAGGGGCAGCTCGCCTCGACCTCCTCGCGCCGCAGCGTTCGGGAGTCGAGAACGAGCCCGCATCGCCTGGCCGCGTCCACGATGGGAATTTTATCATAGACTTTGAGGCTCAGGCGGAGTCCCCCCTCTGCTTATGCAGCCCGCTGCATAGGCTCAGATACCGGCCGCACCTGCAGTTCGGCACCCCGGACGCACTTGGCCATAATGACCTGTCCAGTGGGCCGAACATTGGTCAGATCGTCGATGGACTCCATATTGTCCACGAATACGGGGTAATTGCGCCCAGTCAGCCGCTTGATAAGTTCGGAAACCTCCATGCCGGCCCGTACCTTTTCTGAAAGGGAGAGACGGTCATAGCGGCGGCCGCCATAGGTAAACCGGAAGGCGTCTTTGAACTCGCCTGTGCTTTTCACCACATCATAGAGCGAGATCTCTACCCGGTTCATTTTTAATTGGGAAAAGGTCAGCTCAGCCCGCTTGCTCACATAGAGGATCACATCAGCAATATGCTTCTTCAGTTCCGTGATCTCCTGTTCATCCCGCGCAATCTGCTGGTTGAAGTCGGAGGGGGATGTTTCGGCCATACTTTGTAGCGCGGAAAGCTCGGTTTCGGCCTTTTTGACCTCCTCGCGGCATTCCACCATCCGGTCGTACTCCTCCTGGGTCAGACAGCCATAGGTCAAATCTGCGTTCAGCTCCTGGATTTTCGCGCGCAGATCCTGTGCCCGGTTTCCCATATCCTGTTCCGACTGGCGCTCCTGTTCCTCCAGCTTTTCAAGCTCGGCACTCCAGCTTTGAATGTCGTCGGCTTTGAATTGCTCAAAGGTACTCGCGCTTTTCTGATCCAGTTCCTGCAGCTGCTTGAGTTCTTCTTGCTTCTCCCTGCCTGCGGCGAGAATGGCACCCACGGCCTTTTTCAGTTCTCCTTGCACCTCGGGCAGTGACTCCGCCGTGATTTTCCGGTGGCAGGTGGGGCAGACGGTACCAGGCACCAACGCCTCATATGCCTTCCTTTCCCGGCTGTACCGTCCCCCCAGCTCTTTGACCGCTGCCCCGGCCTCAGCCATGGCCTTGGTATAGGGGGAAACATACTGCTCTGCCCGCCGCTGTGCGATCTTCTCCCGAAGCGCCTGCAGCGAGGCCCGCCGCTGTGTGGCCTCCGCCTGTTCGTCCTGGTTGCTCTCGCCATACCGGGCGCTCAGGTCTACCAGCTGTTCCTGCAGAGCGGAGACATCCATGCCCGCAAACTGCTTTTCCTCCAGTGCCGCCAGCTCCGACTTCATGGACTCCAGATTTTGGGTCAGCTCCTGAGCCGCTTGTTTCCGGTCATGTCCCTGGCTTGCCGCAAGATCCTTCTGACCGTTTAAGTAGATGATATGATTTTCCAGCTCCCGGATCTCTGCGCGTTTATTGGTCAGGTAGGTCCCTGGGGACAGGATCTCTTTGTCCCGCAGGCTTTCCTGTGCCGGCTCAGACAGCTGGGCCAGTATAGTTTCGTGGGGGATCATAGGCAGGTACATCTCCAGAAGATGCTTCCCTTCATCCCCCAACTCTTCAATGAAATAGAGCGGATTAAAGATGGCGAGAAACACATCCCGTTCACCGAACATATCGGTCAGGTCCAGCTGGCGGATCTCATATCCGTCATAGGTGATGACCATGCGGTTTTTCTTCCGGCTCCGGGTCAGCTCATGGCTCCCGGTCTCATCCGTAAAGCGCAGGCTGATAAAGACATCCGGGTTTACTTCATTATGCAGCTTGTCGATGCCCCGCTCACCAAAAAAGGGCGTGCCGGTAATCGCAAAGGCAACGGCGTCGGCAATGCTGGTCTTTCCCCGGCCATTGCCGCCGGTAATAATGGTGGGGTTGCCGAAGGTCAGCTCCGAAGGGTCCTGATAGGACTTGAATCCGGAGATGGTCATGCCTGTGATCTGAAACTGATCAATCTTTTTCAAGAAATAGTCCCCTTTCTATTGTCTGTAGTTTTCGGGGAGTTCGTCTTCCAGCTCCTCGACGATTTCGCAATCGTCTTGGTAGCCGTTACCCTCCCAGTCAAAGTTGGAATCGCTCAGCGCCTTGACTTTCTCCAGAAAGTCTTCCCTGGATTCTGCCGCCAGGGTTACAAACCCACAGCGGATTACCATGCCGCGATATGCTTTCTTACCCACTGTTGCGTCTCCTTTCAGTGAATTTTCTTTCCGCATCAGGCAGCTTGGCCTTGTGGCTCTACCAGCGTGTAGCTTTCCAAAACATAGTAGGCCACGGTGTCCTGTCTGCGAAGCGTCAGCTTGACGCTGGCGAGATGCACGCCGGCGGCCAATTCAGTCCGGGCGCCCCGGGCAAACGCCTGAGTGCGCTTGCCGTCCGCGCCTTGCAATATGACCAGTGTGTTGCTGCCCTTCATGCCGCCCTGCACCTTGGCCTCCACCACCACATATTCATAGACGGACTGCGGCGGCTCCGCAGCGGGAGTGGACGAGGTTTCTGATGCCGCGGGCGGCTGCTGCGTGGCGGCTGGCTGTCCCGCGCCCGTAGGTGCGCTCTGCGTAGCTGCCGCCGGTGCGGGAGGATTTGCGTTCTGCTGCTGTGCGCCTGTCCGGGGGGCTTCCACTGTGTTTTTCGGCGTCAGGAGGGACTGCAATCCGCCGGCCGACGCAGGCTTCAGGCCAAGCCTCCGGAGCATTCCGAGGTACGCCTCGTCCAGCTTGGAGCGTTCACTGTCTTTAATAATAAAGCTCCGGCCCTGTTTCTCGATGTCTACCCATACTGTATTCATACTGTAAAGCACGCGCCCGATCCCCCACTGGACCGCCGCGCGCTTCATGCTGTCAGAGAGGCCGCCCTTGACCTGCTCAATATCCGTGTCCTCGGCGCCGTCCCATTTTATGACCCACTCTTTGCGGTCCTCAAAATAGATCGCAATTCCGCATAATTGTGATATGATTTCCTTTTCCTCAAATTCGGATGGATTCCGTTCTGACCGTACCTTTGTGGTAAAACGATGCCAGGGCTTGTACTCGTTATACCAATGATCCGGTCCAACCACATCATCCAGCCGGTTTTGAATGGCCCGGTTGGTTACATATGGGATCGCAAGCCCCCTTGTTTTCTCTTTGTTCGTTGTTTGCAATCGCCACTCCAGATCCTCTGGTGCAAAGGGCAAGGCCAACGCCTGCTGAATTTCCCGTGCGTTTTTTTGCTCCATCCTTACCTCCCGCAGATAAAGTCTGCCAATGTCTTTCCGTTCGGAACCAGGATATCCGAATAGTAATAGCTTGGTTCCTTGTCCTTCAGATGTTCCAGCAGATCTCCATGCGGAAGCTCCAGCCGGTTATGCTGTTTATCATAGAAGTCATCGTTATCCGGCACCCCCAACAGGTAGCGCGGAAAATACTTGAGCGATGTCAGCTTTTTATAGCGCGGCAGCACGTTGTTTCCAGTACATACCCTCCCACTGGTATAGACATTGGAGAAGGGGTAGTAAAACATCTGGGTATCAGGCGTGGGCACTTCATCCGCCGCGACGCCAATCGAGCAGTCCACCACCCGTCCATCCGTCAGCATCCGCACGCCGAATACCAGTCTCGGGATCGGAAAATCCAGGTACTCTTTGCCGCGGTAAGCTACATCGGCCCGCAGCTCTGGATTCCAAAAGACGATCTGGCGCTCGGCGGTATTCATGGAAATGTGCAGGCAGTGCTCCGGTAAAAAGCCGCTGCTCAAAAGATCCCGGCTGACATAACTTTTATTGATGGCAAAGTAGAAATCCACCGGGTCGATCTCCTTATAATTCACGATCCCGCCCGGCTTCTGTTCCTCTACGATCAGGGTATTGCGCGCTGGCGATACCCGCACAATGATGTCCCGGGTCAGATCCCGGTTTTCTCCGTGTGTCATTGTCACGCAGCCTCCTCTCGCGGTAAATTTTCTGTTTCTTGCTCTTTCTGCCGAATCAATTCCTCCAGCCGCTGGCTTTCCTGCTGGAAATAGAGCAGCATATCAATAAAGGAATTGAAAAACGGAAGAGGGTCGTAGCAGTCCGGGGAAAGATGCACGTTGATCGTTACACTGGCATCAACAACCTGTACGCTGAACTGGAAGACAGAATAGGTGGCGCCGCAGAGGAAAAACTCTACAATATCATGCACTTTCTTCCGACTTGCTCCGGTCTGCTGCCCCTCTATAAGCTCCAGACGCGCCAACAGTGCATAGAAACGGTCGATTCCCGGATGGGAAAAGGTAGCTATGGTAAGTTCTTCCGCCTCATCAGAATCGAATGTAATATCGGTGAAGATGTCACAAAATGTGTATTCGATAAACTCATACGGGTCCTCCGGGGCAAGCGTCTTGAATACCGCTACCGCATCCTGTGCCCTGTCCGGGTTCTCTTCCTGCAGGTATTTCAGGAGGCGCAGAGTCAGCAGAACATCCTCTTCATACTCGTAATCGTACATCACGGTCTCCTAAAAGAATATTTTTTGCTTCAAATATGCCGCCGGCGTCTCTTTCAGGAAGTGATTGAGGCCCTGTGCCCATCCCTGCGCTACATTCCGGTAGACGTCCGAATAACCTTTCGGCGTCAGATCGTGCAGGGAGACGGTACTTAGATCCAGTGCCATCAAATCCAGACTGCCATTCTTTCGCAGTTCATCAAACACCTGCGCCAGACATTTGCTGTAGTGCGGCTCCTGCAGCGGCGATCTGCGCTCCGGAAGCTCCCGCAATGTCTGGAGAAACAGCAGCTTATCAAACTCAGCCATCGTCCTCCTCCTTGAGCTCCAGTGTCACCATGCACAGGGCATATCCAGCGGCATTTGCCAGGATCGCATCCTGCTCCTCCTGGCTGGCCTGAGACTTACCCAGATTGGCATAGTACACGCCGCAGTCAGGGAGCAGAGCGCCCTCATACAGAGCAATCTGCCATACGGCGTGAGCGGTCCGTACCGGATCGCTGCCATCTATCTCCACCGTGCAAAACGGCGCGTCTTCCTCTATCGCCTTTTCCAGCAGGCTGGGGTCAACCGTCTTGAGCAGTTCCCTCGCATGAAAACGGATGGCGGACGTTTGAGCCCGGCACGCCTCAAAATAGAGATGCAAAAACCGGTCCGGGGATTTTTTCCCAAAAACGACGCCGAAGCTTTCCGGGACCCTGTATCCCCATGCCTTTGTTGCCGGATAAAATTTTGTATAGCATTCCCCAAGTTGGGGCAAAAGCAGATGCGTCACGGTACCCCATACTTTCTGGCTGGCTTCTTCCGTATTCTGCGGCAGCCCATCCACTGGGACGATCACCGCCAGATGACTCACGTTCATAAAATACCCTCCATTTCTCAGTATTCCTCCGGAAGCAAAAGAGTTGTTACCGACCGATTCGCCTCCGTAATGATCCAAAATTTCGTTTGATTATCCGCACGATAGGCGGAGATGATACGTCCGCCATGAGTGAGCGCCAGGTCATTGGCAGCCCAATCCGAAGCCGGTACATCTCCCCAGTCACAGTTCTGGTGATGCCTCAGCGCCGCCAGCAGTTCTCTTGTGGGAACAACATCCACTACGCCTCTTGTTGCCACCACCCGCCCCAGACGGAGCTGTGTGATCATTCCTTTGCGCTGCATAATATTCCTCCTATGTCAGCGCCTTGAAGCCATTGGGGGTCAGGACATTGAAGATCATCTTATTGGAGATGGTCTCCCTGACCTCGCTTCCCATGTGCTTTCCCCGGGCGCTGAATTTTTCTTCTGTTTCCAGCCGTTTCACTTTGATAATTCGTCCCTTGATGATATGTGGCGTGTCGCACTCGATCAGGCCGTTGATCATGCCGGAGCCGCCGATCAGCCCGATTTGACTGATGGACAGGGGCAGAAGCGGCCGCTTGGCGCCGTTGTCCAGCTCGCTGCGGGCCATCATCTGCGTGAAGCTCCCGGAGCGCCGGAGCTGCTGCTCCAATTCCTTTTGATTGAATTTCTCACCCCGGAAGGTGTGGACCTCCAAGGATACCGGCGGCAGGGCATAGCGTCCCTCCGGAAGCTCGGTCAGGCTTGGGATGCTGGCCGGCCGCACTGCGTACTGCTCCAGCGCGAAGGTGTCCGGCGGCTCGATCTCCCTGTGCTTTCTTACGCCGAACACGGCCACCTGCTTGAATCGTTGGAACTCCTTGTCGGTAAAGCGCCAAACAGAGAGGTCCTCAAAGTTGTCCATCAGGATGTGGCAGATGTCCGGAGTCAGGCGATAGTAGGGAATAACGTAGACAAGCAGCCCGCCGTAGGTGACACAGGGCAGGCTCTCAATCAAAAAACGTTTTTCATGCCGGGCCCGTCCGCCGCTCTCATTGAGCACAGACAGGTAGGGCGGGTTGAGAAACATCAGATGGAATGCCTCGCGGCTGACCGTGCTGTGGAAGAAGCTGCCGAAACCGACCCGGTGCAGGCGCGTTTGCGCCTCCTCCGCCCGGTTTTCATCCAGCTCCACCCCGTAGGTATAGCAGCCGTTTCCCTCGGCGATCTGACGCAGGGCCTTACCGCACCCGCAGCACGGGTCCAGCAGGTTCGTGACGATTCCTTCCGGGAAGTGTATGCCCCGCAGAATCAGCGAGATGTTCTCCGGGTCTGTGGGATAGTAGCCCAACCGGATATTGTTCATCAAGCGCCCCACGACTGCGGCGTTGGTGGTTTCATTGACTGGGAAAGCACTGGCAAACGCGCTGAGCGTGTCATAGACGGGCTTATAGGTATTGCTCATGAGGTCAAAACCGGAGAGTCCGGTCCGCAACTTTTCCGCTACGGCCGCCGTCCGGTACTCCTCTGTTTCCATGAGAAGGGGCTGCGCCTCAGAGATGGACTGGCACAGATGCTGTCGCGTCCGCTGCAGTTCAGAATAGGTATCCCGTGCGGACACCAGATCCTCCCGGCGGTATTTCTCCACCCTGGCTCTTTGAATGACCATTCCCTGGGTCAAGTGAACGATCTCTTTCTGGAGCTGGGCCAGCCGCTCAATGGCGTAGTACCGGTTTTCGGAACGCTCAAGCCGCCCGCTCATAGCCGTTCCCATCCTTCCGCAGCTCGGAGAGAAGGTCGAGCAGCTGCCCATAGGAGAGCTTCTTCAGATCACGGAGCTTCACGTAGCGGTTGTATCCGCCCTTGTGATCGTTGATGTTGCGGATGGTGCGGTACAAAAAGACGTCCTCACCAACACATGTCTGCTGGATGCAGATGAACAGGCCGCTGTCCACCCACATTCCATAGAGGCAGCACTCACCGGAGACCGCGATGCCGCCGGGATTGGACATGACCCGCACATCCCGCAGGCCCAGATCCTTGGCCAGCGCCCGGAGGAACACCTTCCCCAGATTGAGGAACGCCTTTTTTGCACCGTTGGGACCGCCTTCCTTTTCGCCCCAGATATAACTGAGATCCTGACTCAGCAGGGCGGCGAGACGACGCATATTGTTTTCCTGAGACTTCATCGACATAGTAGTTTCCTCCTTGATATTCCTTCTGTTTCTGTGTAAAAGAGGGCAGGGGACGGTTTTCCTCCGTTCCCTGCCGCGCTTTCAGCCGGCTTACGCCGCTGCTTTTCTGTTTTCCTTTGTGTTTTCCGGCTGCCTTACCTGCTCCGGCGGCTGCGGAATCCGCTTTCCGCAGTAGGCCAACAGGCGAAGGCCATCGTCACACAGCAGGCCGTGACACCTGCGTTCATGGAGCACCGTGCGCCCATTTCGGGACACTGTACTGCGCTCGATCATCACGATTTCTCGCATGGCTGTTTTAAGCTGCGGGCCGCTGGATCGTTTCTGTTTCAAAATCAAAGATCGGCGCATTCTCCTCGGGGGTGCCGGGAACAATCTTTAAGGTGAAACCACCCTCCCGCGCCAATTTGAACATATTGACAAACCGGTTGAGTTCTTCGTCCACCGGCTCTGCTTTCTGCTCCGCCTCGGCCGCGGACTGGGGCTGTGCGTCGGGGGCCTCCGGTGCGGCGGGCTCCGCCTCCGTTACAGGGGCATACTCGGCGTCCATGATTTCCCCGTCCGGGCGGGGAACGGTCAGGGCCGTCCAGAAAGACCGCAGCGCGGAGGCCAGCAGAGTCCCGAACAGGGTGCGCTTCTTTTTCGCCAGGTTGACTACTTCATCCGCCTTCACCACGTCGATCTCACTGACCGCCGCGGTCAGCCTGCCCGTCTCCACATAGGCCGCGGAGAGGAAGCAGGAGACGGCCGCGCTCTCCGAGGCGAACACCTCCGGCGCCTGTACCCGCTTGGCGATCAGCCGCTTGCAGATGATTGTGGCGGCCTCCAGGCTGTCCATACGGATACTGTCCGCTTCCACGCTGCCGGCGCGGGTCACGCCGCTGCCGCTGATCGTCTTGGCCTTGATGCCATAGGTAACGTCCAGGCACCCCTTGACCACCAGATGGTCCGTGACCAAAGACTCGTAATGGACAGTTTTTCCCTTTGGAATGTAAACGGTTTTCATATTGAATCGCTCCTTTTATGTTCTGTTTCTCAAGATAAGCGTCTTGTCTCAGATATAAGGGCGGAAAGCCCCGCCTGCAAACCGGCTGCTTCAGGTATCCTCAACGCCAACTGCCTCCTGGTCTTTCTGAGGCTTGTGCATGGAGTCATACTGTTTGCAATACCCGAAGTAGCCATTATCATCCAACGCTTGAAGTCTCTCGGCGTTGAAACGACACTCCGGGTATGTCACAAACCCGCTGCGTTCGGTCCGCCCCGTCGGCTTTCCCAAAGCATTTTTTTCGATCCAGGCCAGAACGCTTTCCCCCAGATGATTGACGTCAACAAAGGCGCAATCCTTTTCGACGGAATAGCCCAGATTGACCGTCAGATCTCCCCATGGCTCGGGGTCTCCGCTGCTCCAATCAGCCAACAGCACAGCCAAGCCTCCGGTGCTATAGTAGGAACACACCTGTACCTCCAGAGCCGCTTTCTTCCCGGACGGGTCGAAATCCAGGAGGGCTTCGCCGCTTTGGATTCTCTGATACTTTTTGTCGCTGTATCCGTCCCAGCGCAGGTAGTTCCAGTCCGGTGTCGGACATTTTTTCGCAAGGGCCAGTTCCTTGGGGACTGTTTTCAGCGGAGGTGCAGGCAGTTCCCCCATCTGAACCTTAGCGTAAATCGGCAGGAGCTTCCCGCTCAAAAAGACCTGATCGGGGCAGATGTCGATAAGTCCCATGTGAGCAGTCAGAAAGGACCGATTATCTGTCGTTCCAATGGCCGCCATTTGAGCCGTCTGGTGTTGGATCAAAAAAGCAGCAATGTTTTCCGGCGTTGCCTCAAAAAAGACTGCGTCTTCCGAGCCGTCCATATTAGTGGAGAGTCCTTGCAAATACTTTTGGTTCATACTATTTTCTCCTTCCTATGTTCCGTGTCTCAGATGGAACTTTCCATCTCCTGATTTAACATAACGGACATTTCTCTGATTTTCGCTAAAAGTTCCCCGCCGCATTTCAGATTCGGGTCCTTCTGTACAAGGTCCTCTAAAACGTCCAGAGTTTCCAGGACGGGTTTTCGGGCCTGATACTTCACAAGGACCACGGCATTATCACGGACGAACATCTCCAGCGGATCATTCTCCCGAATCCGGAGGATATTCCGGATCTCCCGTGGAATTACGATCCGCCCAAGGTCGTCGATCCTGCGGATAATGCCGGTCCGCCTCATTTCACTTCCATTTGCACTGCTCACGAAACAAGATCCTCCTCTCTCGCCGCTACATGAAAATGCGCGGTGTAATCATCATCCTCCGGCTCTGTCCACACCAGGACTTCACAGCCCGGGCGCGGCTCCGTGGGGCGTACCATCGCAATGTCCTGCCGCTCTCCGCCGGGGAATACCAGCTTGACGCCCACTTCAACCGGCGCGTCCGGTTCGGGCAGCGTTACCGAGGTTTCCAGCACCGCATAGCCAAGGTCGATGCCGAGGGCACGCCCGTCTGCCTCCGCTGCTGTCAAGGTAACAGCTTCCGGTTCCCGATCTTTCTCCGCGGCAAGGGCGGCGCGCTTCATGTAGTCCAGCAAAACACTGGTTTCCAGTGCGGCCAGCCTTTTTGCGATCCCTGCCATCTCGCGTAGTTTTTCACCCGTGAAAAAGTTCTGCAGTACACACTGTAAGCTGCTCACAATTTCGCTTTCCGTAGTCCCCAACAGAAGCTCCCGGCCGTTTTGCAGCAAAAGCTCCATCGTGATATGCAGGGCAGCGGGGTCGCCGGTATAGAGCCGGCGAAACTCCTTAAAATCCATCATAGCGTTCCCTCCAGTTACGCCGCCATCAAGCGGTCAGTGAGCCGTACCGGGCAGACCAGCGCAAAGTCGCCGCGCCCGTCCGCCTCGACCATGATAGGAGATACCGCGCTGGTGATTTTCAGCTTTACCCGCGGTTCGTCCTTGAATTGCCGCACGGCGTCCAGCATCTTAGGAAGAGGGAAGGCAAAGGTGGTGTCGCTGTGGCCGTCGATCTCCACTCTGGTACTGCATTTTCCCGTAGAAGTCGGCATGAACAGGCAGCCTCCGGTAAAGCGCACGTAGGGCTTCCGCTCATTTGCCGTGAACTCCTTGAGATATTTCAGCTCCCGCAGAAAGTCCCGGGTTTGAACATAAAATTCCTCCTGGCAACTATGGGGAACCGCGCCGTCCACAGGATATACGTCCACACCGTTGATGCGGAAGATGATGGAGGCCGTTCCGTTCGTGATGACCCCCTGGCGCTCACCTAATTCCACCGTTACCTCCTGATCGCCGAACATCCGCAGATGGGACAGCGATTCCGCATAGGTCATAAAGGGCCTTGGCGCTATCAGCGATTCGTCTGTGTCGCAGGCCAGGCGGGTGCCATCCAGCGCAAAAACATACTTGCCGGAGAATTGTACGTTGCCGCAGGTGGCGCGCTCGGTTGACGCCGGTTTTCCAGCAGCATACCCCACGAGTTCCACCCGTTTGAGCAGGGCGGCGGCATTGACGGTGAACGACGCCTTTGCTTTGATCGGGGCGCAAACCGGATAGTCCTCCGCGGCCATCGCCTCAAATTCCACAGCGCGGCCGCCGCAGCGCATACACAGCGTCAATGAGCGGTACTTGCCTTCGCCGGTGTCGCTGAACTCCAGTTCAAGCTCCCCATCAAACAGGCGGCAGGCTTTCGCCACGTCCTTTGTCTTGCGGAACACGAAGGAGAGGTCATCGCCCCGCGCGGGGATCTTTTGAAACAGCCACGTCTCTATATCTGTGGCAGTCAGTGTACACTGACCGCCGGAAATCGCAACAAGCACCTCCGACAGTACGGGAATGCTCGACTTCCGCAGGACCTTGCTCACCTGATCCAGAGCAGTGGAAAATGCCTTTGCGTCTACGCTTGCTTTTCTTATCATGCCGCAATCCTCCGTTTATCTAAAATTGCCTGCATTCGCAGGGATTTGGTAGAAAATTCACTCTGGCGGACTGTGTTTTCTCCGTGGGCCAGAATGTTGTAGAGCATATCGACGATGGCGGTGGCCGCCGTGATATTGGCTGCGATGCTCTGCGGATCGGAAGCGGCCGCCTCCTCGCAGCTGAGCTCCGAGGGGAAACGGTCCTTGCTCCGCAGCATCTCAGGATGCACGCCTCCGATGGGCTTGGACCAGGTGCGTCCTTTTCTCCGTATGCCGCATACGACCTGGCCGGAGAACTCGCCGTTTCCGCTGTCAATGTAGATCAAATTTTCGCTCTGATAAAACGCCTGATGGCACAGCTGACGAGACCGGTTATTGTCCACACAGCCCAGCAGAATCACCATCTCAGGAGTCAGTTTGGTAGGGTATGTTCCAAGTTCCCATCCTTTCGGCGAGATCAGCTCTTTCAGATCGTCCAGCTTTTCAATAAAGCTGGGCACATACTCTGTCTCCGTCCCGAATACCGTGGCATACCGCTCGGCCAGCACCCGTGCCTTATTTCCGCCCAGGTCAGCTGGGGAGAAGTTCTGACGGTTCAGGTTTTTGGCCTCCACAATATCTCCGTCGCAGATGACAAACCGTGACGGCCGTTCCAGAGCGTACAGCAGCCGGTAGATATGCGGGGCGGCGAAGGCTCCGGTGCCCCCGGCGCCCAGCATGACGATCTTCACAGGTACATTCAGGGGAAACTTCATAGTCTCAGCTCCTTGGCCATCTGATGAAATTTCGCAGACAGCGGTTTGGAACCCAGAATGGGTTTCCGCCGGGTTACACACTGGCCCCACTCCTCGGGGAACGGTTGTTCCAGCCCCTCGATCACCGTTGCCGGGTCGATAGCGACGAAAGAGCCGCCGCAGGAAATGCGGGCCTTGAGGGAAGGGAAGAAGCGGTCCAGCTCTCCCACCACAAAATACAGCCCGGTGCCCCGTTCATCCTGGTCGTCCTTGCCGGAAAAGAAGGCTTCCATGCTGTTGTGGCTGTGAATGTCCGCGTAGCAGAGATACCGCGTCTCGTCATCATAGGGGCAGCCGCTCAGGTCGGCCTCGATCTCGTCCCTGCACACGGTCTGTTTGGGGATGTAGGCGAAAAATTCCTTCACCTTTTTGTCCCAATAGATCTGCGCCAGGGCCTCGCACTCCTCGCCGTCCTTCATATAGGAACGGAAAAAGGCCACGATCTGTCCGAGCAGCCGCATCGGGATCTTCGGCAGGGCCGGGGTAAACCCGGCCCTGACCTGCTGAAATTCCGTCACCTTGTTTTTGGGGGCGATAAACTCACCCTGTTCTGTTTTCCGCATCTCATAGATCCGCCCGTCGCTGGAAGGGATCAGGCAGATCACCTTATCCGACTCCCGCGCCTCCTCGACGCTTCCAAAGCGGCCTTTGTAGACGGCAGCAACGCCCTTGGTTTTCATGACGACCTTGGGCTTTACCAGGCAGTCCGGGTTTTTATCCTTCGCTTTCTTCAGTGCTTCTAGGAACTCGCGGGAGCGCTCAATGGTTTCCTTGATGGAGATGATCGTGGTGCCCTTGGGGTCCTTGATCTCCTTGCGGATACCGCAGTAATCCACGCTCCAGGACACATATTTGCCCTCCTCCAAATCCGCGAAATCCTCGGATTTCCGGATACGCAGCTCTTCAAAGGTCATGCTGGGGTCTTCGATGGGCTCCTTGGCGCCCTTGTGGCAGAATACGGGGGCTTTCTCCAGCAGGCTCGTTTTTGCGTTTTCCACCGTTTTCTGCTCGAAAGCGGCGGCGATGGGATTGTCCACTGTGGCAGCCGCTGGTTGCACAGGAGGCGCCGCAGTTGCCGCAGCCGGCTGAGCGGGCGCGGCTGTTCCTGCGGGAGACATACCTGCCGGTGCGGGAGGTGCCGCAGAAGTGGCGGGTGTTGCCGGAGGAACTGTAGCTGCCGGAGGAACTGTAGCTGCCGGAGGAACTGTAGCTGCCGGAGGAACCGTAGCCACCGGGGGAACCGTAGCCACCGGGGGAACCGTAGCCGCCGGGGGCGTCTGTGGTGTCACAGGCGCCGGCGTTGCAAAGGGATTCGTGTCGGCAGTGTCAGTACCGCCTCCGCCAAAGATGGCATTGATGTCCAGATCGTTTGCGTCCGTCACTTCAGGGAAAGGCCATGCGTTTGTGTTCTGTTCACTCATAGGGATTGCTCCTTTCATTTTGGGACAAAAAAAGACCGCAACCGCTCCTTCTGAGCAATTACAGTCGTTCTTGTCCTTTTTTGTTCTTCCGGGCCGTGTCAGTCCGGCGGCGCCCGCAGGGGCGCGCCACGGTACGAGCGGCAGAGCCGCCGATCCGTGCGGATGGGCGCACTTCGCCCCTCCTTCTCGCCGATCCTCCCTAACTTACTCCGCCCTAACTTAACTCCGCCCTGAATACACCCTCATTTTACTACCACGCACGCCGCCTGCACAGGCGGAGTTTTTCCCGCGCTCTCTGCGGGCATTGCAGCGATTTGAGACTGGGAACGGATATTTCTCACTGTGGTATTTTTCCAAGGAATATTTTCCTTTCCTGCACAAGCGTACAAGCCGCCGTAACAGATAAAATAGGAACATCAGGTTTTGAAACGGAGGCTTTACACAGTGAATATCTATGATCTAACAATGGAGCAAATCATAACCTATCGCACTTGGCTGGCAGCGGAAGAAAAGAGCGCGGGAACGATAGAAAAATATCTGCGGGATATTTACGGTTTCTTCCGCTGGCTGAATGGTGAGGCCGTCAGTAAAGAACGGGCGCTGGATTGGAAAGCATATCTTCTGGAACGTGGTTATGCCCCCGTTACCATCAATTCTATGCTGTCCGCCGTGAATAGCCTGCTTCACTTCCTGGGCTGGGATGACTGCCGGGTGAAGTTTCTCAAAATCCAGCACCGTTTGTTCCGGGAGGAGCAGCGGGTGCTGACCCGCGCGGAATATGAGCGTCTGCTGGAGGCAGCCCGGAGCCTGGGCCGGGAGCGGCTGGCCCTGCTGATGGAAACCATCTGCGCCACCGGCATCCGGGTATCGGAGGTACGCTATATCACTGTGGAGGCCGTGCAAAGGGGACGGGCGGAAATCACCCTGAAAGGGAAAATCCGAACCATCCTGATTCCAAATAAGCTGTGCCGGAAGCTGCTGAAATATGCCAAAAAGCAAAAGACTGCCTCCGGCGAGATTTTCCTCACCAAAGGCGGAATGAGTTTGTCCCGAAAGCAGCTCTGGGCAGAGATGAAGTCCCTCTGCAAGAGAGCAGGGGTAGAGCCGTCCAAGGTATTTCCCCATAACCTGCGCCACTTGTTCGCCACGGTTTTTTACCGGGCCTGCAAAGACATTGTAAAGTTGGCTGATGTACTGGGTCATTCCAGTATTGAAACGACCCGCATTTACCTTGTGACCTCCGGCTTGGAGCACGCCCGCCAACTGGAACGGTTGGGCCTCGTGTCATAGGACAAACTCAACAGTCTGTCGGCACGGCCCCATAGCCATACATAAAACTCCATATCTGACGAGGCTATTCTAGCACAGGACCCCTGATTTTTCAAGGCATCTTGGCTAATTTTGGCATAACAAAACCGGCCGCCGGAAACTCTTTTTCAGACGGCCTGTGAAAGTGTGCCCCTGTGCAGCCCCAGTGAGGACGATTGAAGTCTATTATAGCTAAAAGGAGCCGTTTTTTAGTGTGCCAAAAGCCTCGCCGGGAACAAATTGTTGATTTTGTGGCAGGACGAGCGCCGCGGGTATGTCTATGAATGCGGAAAAGATAGAGAGAATACATCCCCCGATTTTCCCGCCGAGAGCGGCGGGTCAGGCTGTTACGCCGGAACTGATCCACGCATTTCTGGAGGAAATGCGGAAGAAAGGGCTGCGGGCCGGAAGCGTAAAGACCTACCGGGCAAAGCTGGAGAGCTTGTATCAGGAGCTGCCCCAGCCCAAGCAGATCAAGCCGGGCACACTTGCCAAGTGGAGAGAACAGCTCCTGGCGGAAGGGTATGCGCCGCGCACCGTAAATCTCTCCATGTCCGCCGCCAATAACTTCCTTGCCTGGCTGGGGCGCCGAGACTTGCAGCTGACAGATATGATGGAGCTGCCGGACCGCGCCCTGCCGGAACTGACGCGCAAAGAATACCTTCTCCTGCTTCAGACGGCGAGGATTCTGGAGGATGAACGGGTCTATCTGCTGATCAAGGTCTTTGCCACCACCGGGCTGAACGTCCAGGAACTTTCCAAGCTGACAGTGGAGAGTGTGAGAGAAGGTCGGCTGACAGTTTCTCCCAACGGGAGCAAGCGCCTGATCCGGCTGCCGGCCTGCCTGCAAGCGGAGCTGTCCCACTATATACGGTGCAATCAGATTGCCGACGGGCCTGTTTTTCGGACCCGTGGAGGTGTGCCGCTGTGCCGGTCTGTGGTCACAAAATACATCCGGGACCTCTGCCATGACGCGCGGGTAGACGAAAACAAAGGGAACCCACGCTGTCTGAGGAAGCTCTATCTGGAGACACAGGCAGGCATTGAAGCGAATATTTCCCTTTTGATTGAGCAGGCCCATGACCGGCTGCTGGAGACGGAGCAGCTGGCGATTGGCTGGCCGGACGATGGTGTGGGTGGTTAGTTTCGCAGTTTAGGCTATCTGGTTTTGGTAACTTCCCCCCTGGGGGTGTTATAGATTGTATTTTCACGAAGGGAGAATGAGCAATGAAAAAACAGTTAGTTTCCATTTTGACGGCTGGCTGCCTGATGGCAGCTATGGTGCCCGCAGCGTTCGCAGCGGACACTAACGATTTGCAGGCACAAATCAATGCGGCTCAAGCTGGCAGCACAATCACTTTGAGCGAAAACACCACGATTACAGAGCCTTTGGTGATCGACAAGGCGATCACGCTGGATGGCGCATCCTATTCCCTGAGCGGGACCATGGAAAACGGCCTTATCTGCATTGACACGGATGATTTGGTGACTATTCAGGACCTGACGGTGAATGGGAGCAGTATCGGCATTGACCTGATTTCTGATGCGCCCGAGGTCAAAATTGAAAACTCCACGATCAATGTCCCCTCCCGCGGCATCCGCTTTTGGGACAACGGTGAAAACACCGGGGTCTTTACCGGAGCTAATTTGACGCTGGACAACACAACTGTTCAGAACACCCTGAAACCAACTGACAAGACTTACGAGAACTGGTCCCACCAGGGGGACAGCCGCGGCATCTCTATCTGGAATGTCAAGAACAGCACCATCAATATTGTGAATGGGAGCGAAATTTTGGGCTTTGGCTACCCTATCAATATGGCTGGTGATATGGTGAATGGTGTCCGGGATATGGAGGATTCCACTATCAATATCACTGACTCTGATATTTGGGGTTGGTGTGCGTTGAACATCTGGACGATTGACACCACCTTTAATATCAAGAACTCTCATTTGAAGGGCTTTGTTGAGACGGACAATGCCTGGAACAGCTTTGCCACCGTTGTTCTGAACGAAGATATCTACAAAGGCGTCACCGATTCCAGCAAGGCCAATGTCTTTAACATTTCCGGCGGTTCTGTTTCCTCGACCTGCGTTTCCAATGTTGAGGAAGTGTATCATTGCCTGTTCCGGCTGGACAAAGAGTTCATGTCCGAGTTTAATTTTGCACAAGCAAATCGGAAGAAAGTTGCTCTTACCTGCACCGATCCATTTAGTGCTTTCTTAGCCACTTATGAAGGAATGGAAATCCCTGATTTTGAGACTTGGGCTAAAACTAAGCTGACTGGCGCTGCGGAGAACACCACTTACTACTGGGAAGCCATTGCTCCTGGAGTAAATGCGCCTAAGCCCGCTGGCCTTTTCATCCAGTCGGCTGATACTGTAACGCTGCTCGATGGCGGAATGGGCCATGAAGGAGGATTCAACCAATGAGAGGAAAGAATATCTTATCCCTGCTGCTGAGTGCTGCCCTTGTTGGAACCATGCTCCCAACGGCGGCGCTGGCCGCTGAAGATGGCGGAGCGGACAGCAGCCCCCTCGTCTGTACCACAGACGAGGGGTGTTCGGCAGAGAGGCACGAGGAAAACTGCCCTCTGTATGAAATACCAGAAGAGGAAAACGAGGAAGCACCGGTTCTGGAGACCGCCCCGCTAGAAACAGCTCCCTCCGAGGAGAATACTTTGTTATCTACTCCGGCAAATACGGAGGGCGATAAAACTGTCCCCGGCTGGGAGGACGATAATGACGGACATGCCAGGCAGATCCAGGAAACTTTTGACTTTGTTGTAGACGATATTGCCTACAAGAAATTGAATGACACAACGGTTGAGGTTGCTCCGTGGTATTGGAAGTGGACCCATAGCTGCACCAGCGGACATACTGAAACTGTGTTTGCGGGAACCGAGTACAGCAATCGTGAAGGTGGCTTGACGATCCCCAAGGAAATTACTCACGATAAGCAAACATATCAGGTAGTGGGTATCGGTGACAATGCGTTCTACAATATGACTGGTACCGAAGTCACCCTTTCCGAAGGGCTCACCTATATCGGGGCCGGGGCATTTGGCTACTCCACGTGCAAAACCATTGAGATTCCCGCCTCTGTGACCCGTCTTGATGAAGAAGCGCTCCACGGGGATTTTACCTCGATTACCTTTGCAGAGGGGAGTGAGTTGGAGAGTATCGGGAACAAGGCGTTTTGGACTTGCGACATTACCGAATTGGCTTTGCCCAGCACAGTGAAATCTTTGGGAAGCAAAGTTTTCAGTAGTTGCGACAAGTTGAGTTCAGTTGTAATTCCCGCCAGCGTTACCAATATTCAGACGGACACCTTTGATGAGTATTTTGATGCGGACGCGAGCGATGGTGAAGGGAATGTCACCTTTGCAGAGGGCAGTATCTTTAAGCTGCAAGACGGCGTTCTCTATGATTCCGAAAACCTGATCCGTGTGCTGGACTGGCAGGAGAGTGTGGTAGTGCCGGAGGGCATCAAGTACATTGGGGCGGATGCGTTTAATGCTTATTCTACACAGACTCCCAACAATATGGAAACTCTGAAATCCATCACTCTGCCAGAGTCTTTGGTCAGCATTGGTAAAAACGCTTTCAGTGCTTGTAAAGCCCTGGAGAGTATCACAATTCCTAAAAATGTATCCGAAATCGGTGGTGGAGCATTTGCAAACTGTTCCAGCTTGGTTACGGCCGAGATTCTGGGTCCCGTCAAGGAACTCACTGGAACTACCGGGGCCTTTTTGGGGTGTGCCGCGCTGAAAAATGTGACTCTGCCCGATACATTAACCAACATCGGGACTGGGACCTTCAACGGATGTACTTCTCTTGAAAGAATTGATTTACCGGCAGGATTAACGGAGATTGGCAGGGAGGCTTTCAATGGATGTGAGTCGCTCAAAGAAGCGATCATCCCCTCCGGTGTAACAGAGATCCCAGACTATGCGTTTACCGGCTGCCTTGCGTTGGAGAAAGTAGAACTTCCCGAAGGTATCACTTCTATCGGCGAGTATGCTTTTGACTTGACGGCTGAAAATGATAGCGGCGACTATGTTAATGAGAATCCTAAGTTGGAATCCATCAACATCCCGTCCACAGTTACTTCTATCTCTGGCAATTTCTTGGGTGGAGTGAAAGCTGAAGGCGGAACCGCTTTGATTTTCGAGGGCAATACGCCTCCTGACTTTGAAACGGATGCGCTTGCCGGAATTAGCGGAGAAGGTGTCAACAAGCCAACTGTCTACTACCCCGCCGAGGCTGTAGATGCTTATACGGCGGAAAACAGCGACCTGGTTACAAGCGACCTTGTTTCTGCACCCGCGGAAGGTGAGGAAAATAAAAACCAGTATTCCCTGACGGTTACCCCGTCCACAAACAGCGTATATGAGAATAACACCATTAGCTTTACCGTAGCAAGCACGCTGCCCAAGGGTGCGGTGCTTGCGGTGGAGAGCAACAATACTACGGTTGCAACGGCGACACTTTCCAGCGACCAAAAGAGCGTCACGGTTACAGGCGTGAAGGAAGGAACCGCGACGATTACGGTCAGCATTAAGCTGGGAGCCGTGGTCCTTACTTCTGAAAGCGTCACCGTTACCGTTGACGAGCGTGGAACCTCCGGCGGCGGAAGCAGCAGCGATGACAGCGATCCCACCTATTCCATCTCCGCCCCGGACAATGTGACCGGCGGCTCTATCAAGGTCACACCCAACCGCGCCAGCGCGGGCACCCGCGTGACCATCACTGTGAAGCCCGATTCCGGCTACAAGCTGGACGAGCTGACCGTCACCGACCGCAAGGGCGATGAACTCAAGGTGACGGACCGCGGCGATAACAAGTACACCTTCCAAATGACCAACAGCAAGGTTGAAATCGAGGTCAGCTTCACGAAGATGGAGGAAAAGCCTACGGGCAATCCCTTTATTGATGTGGCCGAGGGCTCGTGGTATGCAGATGCGGTACAATATGTGTATGACAAGGGCCTGATGGCCGGCACCAGCGCCACCACCTTCAGCCCCGATGCGACCACCACTCGCGGTATGATCGTTACGATCCTGTATCGCCTGGAGGGCACTCCCGCCGTTCCCGGTGCCTCCGGCTTTACCGATGTGACGGCCGGCCAGTATTATACTGATGCCGTGGCGTGGGCGGCGGCAAACAACATCGTGGGCGGCTATGGCAACGGCCTGTTCGGCCCCAACGACACCATTACCCGTGAGCAGATGGCGGCGATCCTGTACCGCTACGCTCAGTACAAGGGCTATGATGTGACGGCCAGCGCCGACCTGTCCGGCTACTCCGACGTGGCCCAGGTCAGCAGCTATGCCTTGGCAGCCCTCCAGTGGGCCAATGCCGAGGGCCTGGTCAACGGCACCAGCGACACCACCCTGACCCCCGGCGGCTCCGCCACACGGGCCCAGGTCGCGGTGATCCTCATGCGCTTCTGCGAGAATATCAAGTGAGTTAATAGGCATAAAATTTGGGCGGAGGTTTCCCTCCGCCCAAATTTTCCTACAAACTCGGCTATGGGCCGCGGATTTTATATCGTGCTTGTAAATTCCGCAGAAACCCTTTATGCCCGTCAGGATTTTGTTTGCACAAGTCGAGTACACCGCCCGGTCCCCTGAAGCAAGGGACTGGGCGGTGCTGTTATATTCTCATATTCTACATATCTGCTTCCCCGTCATCGACATGGGCGGGGACATCCGGTATTTCCGTACCGCAACCCGGACAAATGAAGAAAATCCGCTCTCCATCGGGGATTTGCTCCCGTCCTACAGGCATTTCATTGAGGGCGAAGTGCTGTTTGCACCGCTCACAATATTGGCTGGATACTACGATCCACATAGAATTAGCCTCCAATTTATGAGTGTCTGCCGTGTGTTTCCGGTTTACAGGGAATCGGGAACAAGGTCATACCCGGCTGCGGATCACGGCCTGCACGACTTCTTCACCCGTCAGCTCCGAAGTGCGGTAGATATTCTGGCAAAATTCCGCCAAGCTGAACTCCATACCAGCCTGCTCTTGATCCAGGAGGATGCCAGTGATGGTAAAGCGGCGGGCTGCCTGTTCCTGCTGAAGCTGCTTTAGATATGTCTTGGACAGCGCACATTCGCCGTCGGTGATAAACACCACATCGGCATTTTCAAAGCCTTCTTCCTGCATCAGCCGCAGGGCCTCGTCCATGGGCGTCTCAAAATTCGTGCCGCCGCTTAAAAAGGTCTCGGCCGCCGCCATTTTGTCCGCTGCGGTGTAGGCACCTGGGCGGAACAGGTCTGTCTGTATGCTGCCAGACCCGGAGAAGTGGACGAGCGCGAAGCTGCGCCCGCCGTCCGCCGCGATCTCCAGGAGCGTCAGGGCCACGGCCTTGCCCCATGCCGCGGGGTTGCCGCGGGTGGAGCTGGATTCGTCCAGGCAGCAGATGATGTCCCCGGCCCCCTTATAGATAGGCTCCCGGCGCTGGTACTGCTTGATCCGCCCCTGCTGGTACTTCCGCAGGAACAGCGGCAGCGTCTCCGGGCTGGCCAGCATCACAAGCTCCGAAGAAATCGCCCGGGACAGGTCCCGCCCCAGCTCCAGGGAATACTTTTCTCCCCGGCCATAGGCATAGCCGTTCCGCTTGCCCTGAGCGAAGATCTCCCGGAACCTGCCCAGATAGTCCGCGACGCGCCGCAGTACGTCGCTTTCCCGCACCGCATCCAGCATCTGCCGGTTGACGGCGCTTCTCTCCATATTGCCGGGATCGTCGCTCCACGCGGCGATCACATTCTGTACCTCCCGGGCCTTTTCCGCCGCGGAGGTCACAGCCTGCGCCACCAGCACAGCCACCGCTTCCTTGTTTCGGGCGGCGTCGGCGTCAATTTTCTTGCTGACAGCCTCAACCTGCCGCCGCTTTCCCTCTGCGGTGTTGGCGGCCTCTATGACCGCCCGCTCCAGCGTCTCGTTGCGCTCCTTGCTTTTCCGCATCCGCTCCAGCAGGGCGGCAAGCTCCGCTTCCGCCTTTTCTTCCGCGGCCTCCAGCTTTTCCAGTGTGTTGACCGCGCTCTTTTCCCCGCCGAGCCTGGAGAGCAGACTGTCCAGCTCGCCGGCGGTCTGGGCGATAAACTCAGAGGCCGCTTCATAAGCGGGCAGCTCCCGGCCTTCGCAGACCGCCTTGAGCGTGGGATAATCCTCGTTTTCAAGAATGTGGTCCAGGATCGGCGCGTTAAACCGCCGCGCCGCTGTGGACAGCGCATCGGCATCCTGCCGCCGGGGCATCAGGGAATAGAAGGACTGGTAGACGTCCCGGGTCAGGGCGGGGAAGGAGGCCAGCTTCTCCGCGGCCGCCTGTTCGATCTGATCCAGGTCAGGATCGTCGTCCCGCAGGTCGGCATAGATACTGTCCTCCAGCCTCGTAGAGCGCAGCACCCGGTCGGTGGCAGCCGCCTTTTCATCCTGCTGCTTGATGGCTCCCCAGGGGGAACGCAGCACATCGTCAATCGTTCGGTAGATTTTTCTCATTTTCGTTGTCTCCTTCAGTTCCAATATTTGTGCATCCAGGATGCCACGGCGTATTTCGCATATCCCTCATGGCTGGAAAGCTCCGGGAACTCCCTCTGCAGTGCGGATATGGCCTCGCTCATGCTGGGTTGGCCGGATTCGTACAGGCGGTCTAACGCATCAAAAAAGTTCTTCATGTAAACATTCCTCCCAAAAAGCAAAGTGAAGCAGTACCCCATTGGTACTGCTTCACTTTCTGTTCATGGTCTGGCCTAATCAACCCATCATAGATCAGTTGATTCCAAACCGCTCATATTGCTTCTTACGCTCTTGTGCGTCAACAGCGACGAGCTGGGCCAGGTCAATCAGTCCCTGCTTCAGCAGAAGATCCATCAGTTTTCCCAGTTTTGTTTCACCTTCTACCCGGCCTTCATTCAGTCGGTTGCGCACAAATTCTTCCTCGTTAAACTCCGTCAGATCCATGTGTGTAGCCTCCGGTTCGTTCAGGAGAAACCGTCCCAACGGCTCAGTTAATCCCAAACCGCTGATACTGCTTCTCACGCTCTTGGGCGTCAACAGCGACGAGCCTGGCTAGGTCAATCAGTCCCTGCTTCAACAGAAGAGAAACCAGTTTTCCCAATCTTGCCTCTCCTTGAACTACGCCTTTTGCCACACCTATTGCCTCGCCTTCCTTCAAACGATTGCGTACAAATTCTTCCTCGTTAAATTCCGTCAGATCCATGCGTCAGCCTCCGGTCCGTTCAGGAGAAACCGTTCCAGCGGCTCAGTCGATGCCAAACCGCTGATACTGCTTCTCGCGCTCCTGGACGTCAACAGCGACGAGCTGGGCCAGGTCAATCAGTCCCTGCTTCAACAGAAGAGAAATCAGTTTTCCCAATCTTGCCTCTCCTTGAACTACGCCTTTTGCCACGCCTTTTGCTACACCTATTGCCTCGCCTTCCTTCAAACGATTGCGCACAAATTCTTCCTCGTTAAATTCCGTCAGGCTCACGTCAACAACCTCCTCTCGGTGTTTCTTAAAGAACCCATTCAAATAATTCTGTGCAATGGCTTGCCGGACCGCGGCGTCTACCGCGTCCTTGACCGGCATCGTCTCGCTGTTTTCACGTACCCACTGAATGAAGTCCGCGTATTGGGCAAGCGCCGCGCAACTCTCCATAATGGCGGGATTCCGCCCCGCATTGACATTATACACCGTGGCGGTCCATTCAAATTCTCCGCTCACATCCGGGATCTCAAAGGCGTCGGACAAACGGAGCTTGCTCACATCCGGCAGTTCCCGCAGCCCATTGTAGAACACCACATACCGGGGCGAGGGGATCTTCACCAGAGACGAAGAATAGAGGTCCGTGCCCTGCCTGGAGAGAAACTGCCGGTACAGGGCGGAGAAGTACATCAGCCCGCGCAGCGGCATATTCGGGTTATAGCTGCTCTGCTGTTCATAGAGGGACAGCTCCGAGTCCAGCAGGAACGAAATATCGTTCTTCTGCCGAATATAAATGACATCCTGAAGCGTGGTGATCTCCAGCTCCGATGGGTCAGTATAGCTGGTGCCGTTCAAAGCGTTATAGAGCTGGAGCAGGTAGGGGCGGTTTTCCTCCTTCCCGAAGATGAAGGTAAACAGCCGGTCCTTATACTCCCGATTTGCGGCAATGCCGTCGTTTGCGTTCATATCCATGATAGCATCCCTCGCTTTCTGCCATTCAATCATCATCTGGATATACTCTTACAAATACAGTGTACCAACGCCAGCCCAGACTGTCAAGAGGCCGCCGTGTCGGTTCCTGCACGAGTACCGCACTGGCCTTCACACATTTCCCGCAGCCTTTTTCCACTGGATGCGCGATGGCACTGCCACGCGCAGAGAATTGCGTCAACGCCATCGGCACACCATTTGAGATGCGGAAACGCCTGTTCCAGCCGCTGCCTTGCCTGAGATATTTCACAGCCGGAAACGCGCAGCCGGTCCAGGAACGTGAAATACTGTTCTTCCCGTACCGGCATATCCCCGGCATACGCCTTCACCTTGTTCAGCAGCCAGGTTTTGACGCCGTTCCGGCAGGTCATACCGCCGACCTGGCTTTCACAGCCGCCGATCACACACATACTGCACATTTGGACTTTTTCATCCAGCACAAGGTCCTCCGCCAGCCGGTCGATAAAATAGTTCAGGGCCACAGATTCCTCGGCGTTGACGCCGTGCGTCACATCGCCGGAGGCTGCGGTGTCTTTCTGAATCGTACCATTTCCCATTTAGAATTAAGATCCTTTCTTTTGATTGATTAAGCAGCACTTTCCAGGCTGATCAGCAGTGCTTCAGCCGGCGTCAGCCGATACCCTCGGGTTTTGGCGCGTTTCTTCATAAAGAAGATGCTGTCCTCGACCAGTACAAGCCGGCCTTCCCAGCCATGATAGGAGCACCGCTTTCCGTCCATGGACGGAAGCGATTGCTGAACGAAGCGGTGGATTTTTTCCGCGTCCAGGCTTCCCCTGTACTGTACTGATATGTGGAGATTCGGCTGCTCCGCAAACCGCTCCTGAAGGAGCCGCATGATCCGGCTGTAGATCTCCAGGCGCTTTTCTTCCGTGTGCTCACGATTGAAGGTGAGCGTAAAATAGGAATAGTCCCGGCCTGCGGCCGAAGCGTTCGATACGTTGAGCATATTGCAGTGAAAATACAGGTCCCACTCCGCGCTGCGGAAAGCGAGCTGTTTCTCATGGTCATACTGATAGCAGACGAACTCACCCGCGATGGCGTCCATCACAGGCTCCATCAATTTGCTTCTCCGCAGGGCTTCCCGGTCCGCAGAGGCTGCCCACGCCTCCGGAGAGAGCTTGACAGCCATTGCACGGTTTTGGGCCTGCTCCTCTTTCGTGTACTCAAATCGGAAAACGAGTTTGTCCAACTCTTCCCGCGCGTACCCGCGCTCTATGAGCTCCCGGGTGTCCGCGCTGATATAGGAGCGGTCAAATTTTGTTGTCATATCATACCTTCTCTCTCCAGCTCCTCAGCGAGCTGGAAAATTCATTTGGTTCCGGGTTGTCGCCATTCAGATCGGGTTCCTCACGCCGCCTGATCGCTGCGATACCGCCCAAAATTCAGCTCGTGAATAATGCGGCGGATCTCTGCGTCGTTGTCCCAGGCGACAGAGAACACCGCCCGGTTTGGGCCCTGCCCCACATAGACGGACACAAAGCCGTCATAGATCTGCAGCAGCACCTCCGGACGCTTGGCACATACGATGGCGAGATTTCCCAGCTGTTTCATAATCATCTTCTCCTATAATATTATCTGTTTGAGTAAAGGCGTGGCCTCTGCCATGTCTTTTTTATCTTGCGTCTTTGAGAGATCGTATGGGGGGAGGCCGCAGCCTCCCCCCATAGTTTATCAGAACGGCAGTTCGCCGTTATCATCCACATCGCCAAAGTCTGGCGTAAATCCGGCTGGTACGTCAAACCCGCCGCTGGGCGCAGGAGCGCCGGTCATCGGGTCGCCACCATAAGCCGGAGGCTCACCAGCGCCAGCGTCCTTCGGCTTGGAATCGCCAAAGTAGGCGTTGTCAACAATAAGCTCCGTAGTGCGGTGCTTATTGCCCTCCTTGTCGGTCCAATTGCGGTTTTGCAGCCGGCCCTCCACAACGACCATCCTGCCCTTTGTGAAATACTGGCTCACAAACTCGGCGGTCTGGCGCCATGCCACACAATCGAAGAAATCCGTTTCTTTTTCACCGCTGGCATTTTTGAAATCCCGATCACAGGCGATGGAAAAGCTACAGACCGGTGTTCCGGTCTGAGTCTTTCTCAACTCTGGGTCCCTGGTCAGGCGGCCCATCATGATCGTTCTGTTTAACATAGCGTTCTCCTCCTTGTGTTTTATTTCTTTTCCACTTTTGTGGAAAGCTCTATTTGAAGCCCGTTGTCATAACGGCCCGTTTCAAAAATATAGTAGATCCCATCCGGCAGGCGCAGGTCACGTCCTCCTTTGACCTTCTTCGCCGCGCTTTTCAGGCTTCTTGCCTGTACCAGCGCGGCCAGTCCCTCCGGGGCGCACCAGGGCACATGATTGACGCGAAAGGTTTTCATCTCTCGTCCTCCTGGCATGAATCGTCCTCGTCTGTTTTGGGACGCCAGTGGTAGATGCAATCCAGGTTTTCACACCGGCCATTCCACATGAGGGCTCCGCGCTCCGGGCACGTCTCCACATCATACATCCCGCCGCCGATATAGCTCATGCCGCCCTTCTCCTTACTGCAGCGCGGCAAGCTGCTCCAGCGGCGCATAGGTAAAGCCCACCGCTTCATGTGCCTGCCTGCTGATCTGTTCCAGGTCGCTTAAAAGGCCCTCAGTCAGCGCTTTTTCGCTGTCGGACTGCGCCGCGCCTGCCAGATCCTGCTGCATCCCATAGAGCCTCACCAGCTCGCCCCGCAGTTTGATCAGGGCCTTGCTGTCGGCGTTGGGGATGTTTTGTCCATCCTTTGCTGCATTGAAGTCCTCCTGGGCCTCCATCGCCATGCCCCGAATGTCGTTGACCTTGCTCTGCATGGGGTTGATGCACAGGCGGTTCAGGACAGCCTCCACATTCGCCAGGTCGCCCGGCAGCTTCCACAGGTAATTTTTCAGCGCCAACAGGTCGGTGGCTTCTACCGCCGCATGGCCGGAAAGCCACGCCTTGGCCTGGGCGATAGGGTAGTAGTTCAGGTATTTACGGTCGGAAACCGGCACGCCGTTCTTGCGCAGCTCGCACAGAATGTCGTCCGCCAGTTCGTTGGCCGCGTCAGGTACCGGGACCGCCGCGACTTCCTTCTGCATGGCGAGAAGTTCATCCATCGTGATCGCGGCACTGGTCTGCCCGAACGTGCCTGCCTGCTTGCTCTTGAGCACGGCCATCCGGTTTGCCTTCTCCTGGATATTGTCCGTGATGACCTTCAGCTCCAGACGGTCGTACAGCGCCTCCAGAATCTTTTCCTGCGGGTCATTGAAGTTTGGAATCTCATTGGACGCCGCAAAGAAGGAGATGGTGGGGATGGGATATGTACGCCCCTCGTTGGTGTACTTGTGCTCGTTGAGGGCGGTCAGCAGGGAGTTGAGCACCCCATCGTTGCACTTGAAAATCTCGTCCAGGAAACAGATCTCCGCCTCTGGAATTTTCCCGACGGTCTGAACGGCCGGCTCGCTGCTGTGGAGCAGGGCCAGGATGCCCTTATACCGCTGAGCCAATGTGACGGCATTTCCGGCATTATAATACCCGTCGGACAGATCTGGGTTGCTGTCAATCTCCGCTTTCGCTTTGCGCACGGCCTCCAGCGCCCTTTGATACCCCGGGTCGCTGTCCAGTATGGACTGAGGCACCTGGCCGGGGATCAGGGTGGACAGGTCCACGCGCCCGAAAAGCTGTTCTTCATCGGTCTGCTTGGAGAGCAGGCGCTCAAACTGCCGGGCGCCGGTGATCCGGCTGCGGAAGCTGTTGATGGCGTAGCTCTTGGCCTGACCGGGCGCGCCCAGAATAAACAGGTTTTTGCGGGTGAGCAGGGCGATGGAGATCATCTCCACCAGTTCCGACCGCTCGGCAACATCCCGGTTTACCTCCGCCATGACGGCGAGCATTTTCTCACGAAGCGTCATGCCGCCACCTCCTTGCCGCACGCGAAAAATGGTACCGGAATGATGGTGTATAGCAGCCCGCTTCCGTCTACAGGCTGGTCCTCAAGTCCATAGTAAAACTCTATTGTGTTTTTCTCGCTGGAGCAAAACACATCCTTCAACTGCATTGCCGTATCCATATCTTCTGTTAGAGCTTCTAAATGCTCCTCCATTTTCCGAAGCAGGAAATCTTTTCTGGCGGATACTGCCAACGGCTCGATATAATCTCCAAACGACCCATGCGCGATCAGCACATAGATCTCTCCCGCCGGCTCAGGCAACGCGGCCGCGATGGGTTCTAAACTGCCGGCTCCAATATACACATCCTTCAGGGGAATCTCAGCCTCCGGCAGTTCCCGTCCATACGCAGCGATCATGTTCTCACTTAACTTCTTCCACATCTCCTTAGAAGCAGGCGCTTCAAAGTCGCAGTGGATCACGGTTTCCGTATGGCCGTCCCTGATAAACGCCTCGGCGCTTTTCGTGCGTCCCCGAAGGCCGTGCCACCCAGTTTCGTCGTTTGCCCAGACGGCCGCGCCAAGAGGAAATGTCTTTACCCCCATCGGGAGGATTTCGTTCGTGTTTTGAGTCATCGTCAATGCTCCTTCTGTCTGTATGTTATTTTCGAGATAGGTTCCATCTAAATTGACCTTCAGCGCCGGACAAAAATTTCCCGGATTCTGGAATTTACCCTTTCTGCGCAGCGCAGCCATGACCAGTGGGTTGGCCGAGATATACCGGAACGCCGGAAATGGTATAATTGAGATACAGGTTTTCAACGCCTGTATCCTTTGCCTCATAGGAAAACCGATAGCCGTCGATCAGCCGTTCCGCGTGGGAGAGCACGACCGGCACCTCATAGGTATCCAGGTCTTCTTGCATTTTGCGCAGCATAAAGCCCATATCATTGGATAAAGCCAGCGTTTGGGCGCCCCAGCTGCTGTCGCTGTCGTAGAAACAGGTGAGGGAAAGAAGCCTGCCGTCCTCTGCCGGCATCTTCTCCGGGATCGGCACCAGCATACTGGGCGCCAAAATCGCGCAGTCCAATCCCAGATCCTCTAACTGCTTGGGGTAGCCAAACGACTCGGAAAACCGCTCCTTGATGTCCTCGACCATCGTTTCAGATTCGGGCGGTTGAAAGGCGCAGCAGATGTCGGGTTCATCCCGTTCCGTACACTGGTCCGGCCCGGTGCGGATCTCCGTCACCGTACCGAAAAGGCCCTCATAGTCGCAGGTATGATTGGCGAAGACCTCGCCTCCAACTGTAAAGGCTTTACCGCCGGCAAGCACAATGTCGCCTTTTTTCTGGTATAACATAGTTTTTCTCCTTTTTTCTGACCGTTTAGATACAATCTTTTATGTATTCGGCATAGCATGAGGAACAGGCTGTGTTATGGCCCGGCCGATACCCGATTGCCTCCAGCAAAGCTGAAAAGACCAGCGCTTCCCGCTCCGTGGAGAAGGGATAGACGCCCATATCGCAGCCGCAAAGGCAGCACTGTTCCGTCACCGCCTCCCACTTGCGGAGATCTTCCGCAGGCTGGACCGCACATCGCATAGATGCCCGAAGTTCTTCGTCCGTTTTCTTCAGCACATGGGCCAGCACCGGCCTCAGTTCACCCTTTTGCCGTCTCAGAGCCGCGATTTCCGCACGCGCTTCCATCAACCGGGCCTGTGCGCGGCGCAGTTCCCGCTCCAGATCCTCTCCCGGTTCCGGGGCTGCGTCGCTTCCAGTGCCGGACGTTCGGCCCTCAAACCAGGCGCGGACGCGGGCTCTCAATGAGCGCATACGTCTTTTGGGAGATTGCGCCATCCTCACCGCCTCCAAATCAGCAGCCGCCCGCTGGACGGCTCCAGCAGATGCTGAGGGAGCTCCGCATCCGCATGGAACATAAACCAGGTCAGCGCCGGCGACGCAAAGAGCATATCCCACGGAAAGACTTCCACCGGATGATGCAGCGGCCGGGCCCATGCGGGGAGCTCCCGGTCGATGTACGCCTGGGCGTCGCCGCTCGTGAGAAATTTGCGCGCGTCCAGCAGCGTCCCATAGCCGATGGCGTCTTCCATTTCGCCTATAGGTCCATGCTTGCAGTAGTTGTCGCTGTGCTCAATGTCACCATCTTTGCGGCAGATCACAAATATTTTTCTGTACTCTTTCATCAGCCATGCTCCTGTTTCTATTGTGCTTTAGCGTTCTTCAACCGGAATTTATATTCTCCCTGCAGCTCGACGTCCTTTCGCCTGGTAAATCCCGGTATTCCGTATTTTTGCGCCAGTTCATCATAGGCGTCTATCAGGGAGATATGATCCTGCTCAGCCAGCCACTCTCCGCCGCTTCCGCGGAAGTAGTAATGGCGGACATGAAGCACGGCGCCGTTCCAGGCGGCCTCCTTTACCGCAGCATAGCGGGCTTCATATTGAAGCAGCTCCCGCAGGTCGTGTTCATCCGGGTGGCCGCTCTCCCATAGTTTCATCTGTCTGCCGTCACAGTCCTTGTATGTGATCTCTGAAAATAAAAGGCTCATTGTAACGCTCCATTTCTATCCGCCTGCCTCTGCCCAAAAGGCAGAGGCAGGTGGATTCTTTTTCTTATGCGGTCATGGCCTGCCCATACAGGCCGCTATTCTCGCGGATCGCCTCAAAGGGGATGATCTTCGCTTTGCGGTAGTCTTTCGGCAGCCCGGTCATACCGTACAGGCGGTAGGGAGCCTTGCAGTTGAGCAGTTCAAACTTCAACTGGGCAAAGATGTGCTGCTCCAGCTTGCCCTTATCCGGGTCAAAACCAGCCACGGCCCTGATGAGCCGGATGGCAAGCTGCTGATATACGTCGTCGTAATCCAGCCCAGCCGCCCGCATCAGCGCGCGGTTTTTCCGAATCACAGCTTTGATACACCAAAGATGCTCCTCTACGATGGCGTTGCGCTGGGCGATGGAATAATTGTTTTTCATTTTGATGTTCCTTTCCCTGGCTTTGGCGCCCAAAATCGGCAGTAATTTCGGGCGCTGTCGGCCAGCATCATTTCTTCTGTGTACGCCAGTGAACGATACACCGGATGTCTGCATAACTGCACCCGTCCGGTTTTCGGGCTGACGCCGTGACGATCCTTCTGCCAGTAGGAATGCCGGCAGTTATTGCAGTGCTTTTTGACACTCCGCAAATAGGTTCCTCCCTGATGTCCAGTTAAAATCTGATCCGTGCCATGGGATCTTGCAGATCGCGGTGGTATCTGGTGGACGGGGCCGCCGCCAGCGCCTCGGTCCAGGCGTTTCGTCCTTCAAACCCGCAGGCGCGGGCAACGATGGCCTCCATACAGCGCATACACCAATCGGAAGGGTACAGCCGCTCATTCTGGTGGCCGCGCCGAAATTCGTCCAATTCGTCGAGCACTTCCAGCGGAGAAGCCATGTGCTCCCGGTTCCCTCTTTCAGCAGTGGGTGTCATACCATTCAGCCTCCTGGCGGCAAGCCTTATGAAATGCGTGCATTAGCCGGTCATCCTGAGCCAATTCCTCAAATGTCATGCCGAGGGCGTCAAGCGCCGGCTCCGCGTCCCTGGTGTATCCGTATTCGTGGTCTGCCAGCTCGCATCGAAACATCTCAAGCAGGAAACCGTCTCCGGTCCGGTCGGCGTCCATGGCGGACTTCCGTTCAAGGCGGTGGAGGCGGAACATCCGGTGAAACGCCTCAACATCCGTTTTCCGCACAAATCCGCCGCCGCCGATGGAGACGATCTGATCCGTATCGGTGGACTGCAGGCCCAACTTCTGCATCCCCTCAGCGAGCTGTGTCTTGCTGAACGCAAATGCCATCGGAAATGCGTTGATCTCTTCCTGCTGACGTTTTTTCATCTCCCGGTAGGTTTCCGAGGCGGCTTTCTGGAGCCGGTGCTGAGTCTCCGGGTCATCCGTTGCCTCGGGGTGCTCCGGCGCTTCCTGCGCCGCCTGCGCGTTCTGCCCTGATACGGGGGAGGGCTCTGCAGCTTTGGGTGTGTATTGCTCCGGCCATTTCCTCACGAGTTCTGTCAGCCGGGCAATCCGCTGCCGGTCCTCCTCGTTTTGGAGGAGCTGCGACACAGCTGCCAGAGTGCTCAGCATCCCTTCGGTCAGTTCCTCCGGCCGGCTCCGCGGGCCGGATGTTTTTTCCTCTTTCATACGCGCTGAAAGAATGTTTTGAAAGGCTTCCAGTGCATACCATGCGGCATCTGGGAATTTTCTGCCGATCAGGGCCAGCGTCCACTCATACAGCTGCACATCTTCTTCCGGGGGCCTATCCATTTGATCAAGCTGCTTCAGGTCATTCCACAGCATATCAATCAGCCAGATCGGATCGGGAATAAAGTCAATCGTCGGGTCGAGAATAAAGTCGCTCATTCACCCACCCCGTTTCTTCCGTTCTTGTGGCCGGAGCGCTTTTGGGCGGACGCTGCGTCAAAATACGGCTCATAGCGCCAACCTTCATCTGCTTTGTAGAAGAAAGCGGGCAGCAGGCCGTCGTCGATCTCCACGACCTGATACCTTGCGGCCATCATGCCGCCCAGCAGCTCCGCGTCGGTTTCATAGCGTGACCGCTCCAAGAACTCCTCTGCCGTCAAATCGGTGTCCGCCTCATGCGTCACGGCATATTGATAGCCTCCCGGTGCGAGGTCCCTGCCAAGGTCCCAGCACAGCCGCTCATGCAGCAGCCGAGCCCCGGCGTCCTGGAAGTCGTAGATGCGCAGCTTTCGTAGTGGCAGCCGTCTGGGGCACCACTGGGGGACTTTGAGCTTAGGGTCGCTCCTTTTGAAGCGCCGGGCCTTTTTCCCAAAGACACAAAATACGTCGCCCAGCCTCATCATGACGCCGTACTTTTTCATGGGGACGTCCCCGCCATAGTGGACCCGGTGGGGGCAGTTGTAGCAGGTGGGCTCCCGCAGCTTCTTCACCTCACTCATTGTCGCTCTCCTTTTTCTCCATGCCGTCAAAGAGGGCGCGCAGGGTTTCCTCATCATAGCTGTCGATGATACCGTATTCCCGGCAGAAGGACAGGAAATCGTCGAACATCCATCTTCCGGCTTTGGCTTCAACGTCGCTCAGACGCTTATCTTCCCGGATCGCGTCCAGACAGTCGTTCAGGTCGCTTCTGGTGTTGGTAAAACGGCAATAACTCATATTAGACATTTACATTCTCCTCATTTTGCAAATCTTCATAAACGCCTTTTGCGGTACGCAGCTTTTTCTTGAGCCCTTCGATGGTAAAAGTCCCGTGCAGGCACTTGTCCAGTTCTCTGTGGCGGTAGACCACATAAAACATGAATTTCGTGCTGTTATACTGCTTTTCCGGCATGGCCTTCCGCTGGGCTTCCGTATAGCGTTTATCCCGGAGCTCCATGTACCGCACGCCGCGGTCTTCCTCAAAAAAAGCCTTCATTTCGGGCACTGTGGCCCGAATCTTAATGGTGCTCTCCATCCCTGTCCCTTTCTACGTGATCGCTCCGCATATGCCACATACGAGAAAGACACTCCTTGGCCTCAGCTTCTTCCTCCAAACTGCCCTCCACTTCCTCTTTTTCTCCGTCAGACATCAGGATCAGCTCGGAGGGGACGATCTCCAGGCGAACGAACAATGCGGCGGCGTTGCCGTCCTGATACATCTCCCAGTGGTCTTCATCCAGCTCTTCGCAGTCATAGCGGCCGTCCAGATCCTCTTTTTCCGCACAGACCAGTCTTTGCAGTTCCTTCTTGGCCCGCAGGAGAGAGAAGAAGCTCCCCTCGGCCGAAGGCCCAGGGAATGAACCGTGGTCCACATCGACGCCTGTACGGATGATGGTGTAGACCGTCACTCCGGCCTTCTCCTCTTGAGCGGCAGGCTTCACGCTTCTGCGATACATCCGGGAAGCATGTTGATTCTCGGGCCGGTCTAACCATTCGCAGATAAAGGCCCGGTCCGCCTCATGGAACATCCGAATAAACCGATCTCTAAATTCCTGCCGGGGCATATAGCGCCCCCCGGCATTGTGGATTTGATAAAGATGCCGGTAAATGGCGGCGAGGAGATCATCCCCGGCCAGTTCGTCCGAAGCGTCCAGCTCCTGACAGAGCCGGCCGCCGCAGACGCGGCACTTGCCCACCAGGCACAGCCGGCGCTTTTCCGGCCGGCTGAGATCTGTGTAGTCCAGCTCCCACTCCACATCCTTCATATTTTCGTGGATATGGATAAACAGGCCGATGATGTCTTTGTCTCTTTCCTTAATCGCTTTACAAGTACAAAGCGTCTCTGCTTCATGGGGGCACAATCTTGTTTCACACATTATGCTGCTTCCTCCTGATCCATTTTTTTACAAAGGTCGATGACCATTTGACACTGATCCATCTCAAAACTGCCGATATGGGCCTGGCTTTCTGTAAGCTGCAGCTGCTCCGCCAGCCACTTGTAAGCCTGCGTGCGGGTCATACCCCTGCGTTTCCAGAAGGCGTCGTATACCCGATGAGTCTCCATACGCTTGAGCCGCAGCACCTCGTTGGCCAGATTGCCCAGGGGCCGCGTCGTACCCTTGTGGCAGCCGACCCTGGCGTTGCAGTTTTGACACTGGTAGAACATCTCTTTTTCCAGCTTCAGCCGTTTTGCCGACGCAGCCCCGTAGACCATGCTGGCGGGGACGAGCCGGACTATTCCGCCGCAGTAACGGCAGATCTCGGGAATCTCCAAACGCGCACCTCCTTACGCGGCCTTGGCGGGCGCCGTGTTCTCAGCCGGCGGCCGCATGGCGCTTTGCACATAAAAGGCGTCCTGGGTGTTCAGGGTCAGCATCCCGTTTTGGGATACGCCCAGCGTGACGTTGCCGGACAGGGAGCGCAGGCAGGCCATGAGCTTTTTGGCGCTGTACCAGTATTCACCCTGCGGATCTCCGGTCAGGGGGATCACTTCAACCGGCGCTTTTGCAGAGGCTTCGACCCCCTGGCAATAGAATGTGAGCGCCGAACCGTCAAAGGTCAGCGACACCTTCCCCTCCGCGCCGACGCACAGGACAGAAGACAGGGCGCTTTTCAGATCAAGGATGTCCGTCAGTACGGCAAAGCCGTTCTGGATGGCCGTGAGCAGCTGACTGGTGTTGATATAGCTGCCCGCCATGAGCCGCGCGCTGAACAGGAAATTCTCCTTGAAGAACACAATGCTTTTTCCCGTGGTGCCGACCCGGAGTTCATCGTCATTTCCAACGATGCGGGCCAGTTTTGCCAGTGAGGAAGCCGGGATCAGCAGATTGATGTTTCCCACGCTCTGCGTGTCTCCTCTGGCTGTCACGATGCAGTTCCCATCACTGCCTGCGGCCTGCAATCCCTGCGGGGTAAACATGAGGTTGACGCACCGCATCAGCGGCTTGTCGTTCTCTGTGGAGACGGCGAAAACTGTGCGCTTTGCCATATCCGGGATGCCGCTGACCTTCACCGTGTCCTCTGGGAAGGGGATCTCCGGTTTCGGGAAGCTGGACCGGGACCAGATCGGTATGGAGTAACTGGCGTATCCGCTCTCGAGCGTTACGACCGCGCTGCCCTCCGGGTGGATGATCTCCGCCGTGTCCTCCGGCAGCTTTTCCATCATGTCAGTCAACAGCTGTGCATCGATTGCAAACGTGCCGCTCTCCGCCACCGTGCAGGATAGCCTTTCCATTAAGGAAAGTTCGACGTTGGTGGCCGTCAATGCGACTTTCCCGCTGTCGGCGTCCGCTTCCAGCAATACGCCGCGCAGCACCTCCAGTGGGGAATCGGCCGGCGCGATGGAAGCCATGCGGCGGGCCGTATCCAGCATTTCCATGCGGTTGATGGTAATGTTCAAAAGAAATCCTCCTTCAAATAATAAATTCTCAATATAAGGTCAGAGTACATTTGCCTCCTGTCTGAGTGCCTGTAGATTCATGCTTCACAATCCGAAATACATCTATGGCCGCACCGCCGGCATTCATAAAATTGATCGCACAGAGCAATTCCTCATGACTGAGATCCTGCTCAAAAAAACCGGCTCTGGCCAGTCCTCTCAGGGCTTCAAACCGCCCGCCATGGGATAGGTACTGTGCGGCCCTTCGGATTTCATCTGGAAGGATGATCTCCTGCGAATTGTAAAGCCGCAGGGCGATCTCCCGGCCGTACTGACGGTCCGCATACTGGATGGCATCGCATATCTCACCTACCACTTCAGCAAAGGGCCGGGTAAAATCCTCGTTGAGTTCATGGGCGACACGGAGCCACTGGCTGAATGCCCCCCGCTGCCCCTGAATGTCGTTCTCCAGCGCGTAGAGCTGCTGGGATGCGGAGGCTAGGTCTAGCGCAAAACGCTGTTTGTTTTCCTCTGCCTCCAAGCGCTCCTCCTCATTCCTGCGTTCCCATTCAGCCAGGTCATCGTCATTAAGAAAAGAGTTCTCCATATTTTATCTGCCTCCTAAATCCTGCGTTTACGCGACAAAATCGAAGATAGACAGCTGGTTTTCGTCCACAACTGTTTTCTTCGACTTCTTCTTTTTCCGTTCTTCGATTGTTCGATCCAGCAGCCCGTCATAGAGGACCTGCTGTTTCTGGGACTGCACAGCCCGTACACCAAAACCTTCTGCGGGCTGTACCGTTGTGATCGGGGCCTGCTCCGGCGCTTCCTCGGCCACGGCCTGTTCCACCTTGACGCGGCGGCGCTCCGGATTGATGATCGCCATTTTCTTGAACGCGGAGGCGATGTCCTCCACATTGTCCTTGATGCCCTGGGCCAGCTCCTTGGCCATCTGCGAGGTCATATCCTTCACGTCGCTCATGGCCGCCAGCCCCTCTTCCGAGAAGGTGCCCTCAATGATCCCGGCCACCGCCAGCTTGGAGGCCATCAGCTTCATGGCCTTGGCCTGCATGGTATTGGCATAGTAGAGCATATAGACCTCCACCCGGGGCGCCGTCTGATTGATGCGCCAGGAGCGCCGCGACGCCTGCCGGAGCGTAAAAAGGTTATAGCCCATGGAGTAGAAGATGAGGGTCGTAAAGGCATTGAGATCGAGGCCCGTTTCAACTACACGCGGATTTGTAATGAGTACCTGCAGGCCGGATTTGACCCGCTTTTCCACCCATTCCTCCCGTTTTTCAGTCGGAACATTAGGAGTCAGGATTTCGGAGCGGTATCCCTCCTCCCGCAGAAGTTTCAGGAGCTTGCGCTGGGAGTCTGTCCGCGTCCAGCTGGTGTAGATGAGCACCCGTTCCCCGGCGGCGATCTTGCGCCGCACAATGGCCATCGTCTCTTCCTCCTTGGGCAGTATCCGCTCAAAGTCCCCCAGATTTTCAGGGACCACAAGGGGTAGCCCGGTGATGGGATGGATGACGGTCGGCTGGTTGTAGGGCTGATCCGGGTAGACGGTCAGCAGATTCAGGTAAGCCGAGAGAATCTTCTGCGCCGCCTGCCGGTCTGATTTCAAGACGCTCTGCAGGGTGTGTTCCGCCTCTTTATAGGCCGAGCGCACATCCTCCGGCATCTCGATGGCAACCGGGATCTCCTCGTAATCCGGGAGGTCCTTTCCCATATCCGTCAGGGAGAGGAAGGCCGTGTACTCCAACAGGAAGCGGGAGAACACCAGCGGAGACACCCCGGGCAACTGCCGGGTCTTTGTTTTCCGCTTGGTGGTGCGCCGGTTGGAATTGTAGTCCCCATCCCTGATCTCATAGACGTTCTCCACCACACCGTATTCCGCGTCGAAGTCCCCCGGCTTGCGGTAGCTCTTGCCGTCCTTGCGCATGAGCCCGGGGACAATGCGGTAGAGCAGATGAAAAATGCCGGAGGAGTAGCCGTTGATGAGGGTGGCCGTCATACCGACGAACAGTTTGGACGCCCCATACAGTTCTGCCATAGCGTCGCCCTGGCCGCTGGCGTTGTTGTACTCATGCAGTTCATCGGCGAGGAAGCTGTCGATGCGGCCGCGCATCTTCTTTTTGATATAGGTACTCAGGGGATAACGCCGGTGGGCACCCTTGACCGGGTAATACCCATCCGGGTGTTCTGCAATCTTCATCAGCTGGTCTGTTACAGCTTCGTTTTTTGTGCGGGCGAGGTGAGCACTGGCGCCATACCGGTATACCCAGCCATACTCGCCGATTTTGACCCACGGGATTTGCCGGCCGGGGTTGACCGGAGCCCACAGCACACTGCCGCAGTTCGGGCACTTGTGATTTTTCTTGTGTTCTGTCTGGAAAAAGAACTGGTCAGCGTTCGTCCGGTAGCTTGTGCCATCCTCGCTGACCTCCATCTGCACCGGCTCCATACAGTCAGGACAGAGGAAGCCCTTTCTGCGGCGGTTCCAGGTCACGGCCGGATAACGCATATAGCCGTCACGGGCCTTCTCCTTCGAGAACACCGCAAAGACGCTTTTATCCCCCTGCTCGTACAATTGATACAGGCGGTCCAGGTCTGTGATGCTGCGCACCACCATACCGTAGGTGTTGGGCAGCGTTTCCCCGATCTCCCGCACCCATTTTCGGGTGACATGAGAGGGAGACATCACCAGTCCAAAGGATTTTTCAGTCCCGTTTCCGTGCTGCGCGGCCCACAAGCCATGCAGCGCGCCGATTGCGGTAGAGCCGATTTTTGATAGCGATAGGTAATCCTTTGATGTTATCGCCGGATTTTCCCCCGCTCCACACCGGACATGAACCTTTCAGCTCAACCGGCGTTCCATCGTTAAAAATTGCAATTTTAACGACTAGTGCCTATCCCTCCACGGCTTATTATCACCGCTTCATTGGTACTATGGCACCGCTTTCATCACGGGTTAAGCGGCTTATATGTTTCGACCGCAACGCTCCGAATGGGGAGCGCCCATGACTTACCACGTTCCGATAATCTTATCTGTGCATATACCCTTAGGTGCCTGCTCTGGGCCTGCAAGCTGGACGCCGCCTGTAACGGCGTATGGTGTTTTATAGAAAAAGGTCTTACTCCACCACACTTGCCCCACATATTCAGTGGGCGAACGCATTTCTGCGCCATCAGCGTATAGAACCGTAAATTCACAGGTTTGTCAGCCAATTACGGCATACTCACCATAGGTATTTTATAGACCCCCGGCATATGGGCCACACCATCCACCTCTGGATAGCTTTCGTTGCGTTGTTCTATCAGCCGCAATACGGTGACTTTCTGCCGACTTCACCGGGCTTCAGACATCAGCCTTTTGGACTGCGCCTGCCGGAGTATCAGGGAGGGCATTTCAGGGCGTTACCCCATCATTCCACCCTTTGGATTATCAGTTCTACTAAGAAGATTTACTTTACAGCCTTTTTATAGACTGTTAAAATGTTTATACAAATATGAATTTCGTTGGGAGGGCAACAAAGTGAAACAAGCAATTATATCGGCCTTGATTGTTTTAGTGTGTGGCTATTTAGGGTGCTTTTTAGACTTGGCTGGCTGCATTATTGCAACTACTGCGGCGGCAACCGGCTGTGTCGTATATGCTCTCAAAGGCCATAAATAAATTCATAATTTGTATGTGGATGCCCAATGGGCATCCATTTCTTCTTAGTGCCTAACCTTTTCAGTTAGGAACGTGTCGCACTCTTCCCGGAACCACATTCCGCGATAATGATGGCGGTGCCTTTCCGTTTCAGCTGGCGCTTGACCGCCTCCGCTACGGCGAGCTGGGCGTCATACAGAGAATAGCCCGCCCGTTGCTGGATGCAGTCGTTGATGGCCAGCACCTCATCCGAAAGCGGCTCGGATGCCGGATCAAAGAGGGGGAGAAACTGGTTGCGGATGCGGTCTGCCACCGTGACGCCGAAGGCGTTGAGATAGCCGGTGACGTTTTTCACCTGCTCAAAGCCGTCCGGCGCTCCAGGCACCGCCCCTGGTATGGCGATCTGCCCGGTTTTCAGGCCGTCCTCCAGCACCTGCACTACGTTTTCATCTTCCGGTTTCAACTCCAGCACCCAGGCGTCCATCTTTTCCTTTTGGGAAATGACGTGCAGACGCCGAAGGGAACCCCGCTTTTCCAGCTCGTCCAGAACATAGTCCCGGAACGCTGGGATGAGCGGCGCTGCGGTTTTGTGGTCCAGCTCATCAAAGAGCCGGTCCCGGTCCCCAGCAGGGCAGAAGATGTAGCATTTTCGGGGTTGAAGGGTCTGCTGACCTTCCTGCGCGTCGTCCGACTCTTCTGCGTCGTTTTGATCGTCCGCGGTTTGTTCGTCATCGGTGGCCATCAGGGTCGCCGTAGCGTAAATTCCATCATGGCCGAGTACCCGCTGGTACCCCCGCAGCTTGCTTTGAATCCGGTGTGTGGTGCCGTCTTGTGTGGCCTCAATGGTCGCGCCACCGTAGATCGCGTCGGACATGGCCCGCACATTCTCCGGATAGCCGCCAAACCGGATCGCACTGATGATCCCTCCTTTTTCATTGTGATCCAGAACGATGGTATCTGCGTAAGCCGTCAACCTTGTTTCTGCTTTTGGGTCGTAGTAGCTGAGCTCAATGAGTCTGCTTTCTGACATTCAATAAAAATTCCCCTTTCATTTTGGGACAAAAAAAGACCGCAACCGCTCCTTCTGAGCAATTACAGTCGTTCTTGTCCTTTTTTGTTCTTCCAGGCCGTGTCAGTCCGGCGGCGCCCGCAGGGGCGCGCCACGGTACGAGCGGCAGAGCCGCCGATCCGTGCGGATGGGCGCACTTCGCCCCTCCTTCTCGCCGATCCTCCCTAACTTACTCCGCCCTAACTTAACTCCGCCCTGAATACACCCTCATTTTACTACCACGCACGCCGCCTGCACAGGCGGAGTTTTTCCCAGCGTGCCGGAAAAAGTAAAAAAAGCTGTACGATGCAGAAACACAAACTGCATCGTACAGCATTCACAGCTATTTTGCCGTTGACCTTCTTGCCATCCAACACCCAAAAGAAATCATCATAAAACAGGCTTTAGCTGAAAGCAGGGAAGATTGATCTGTTGTCCATCACTGGGAACCGTAGAAGAATCAAACTCAATTGGAAAGAAGTTCTTCCATCAGTTTAGCCTCAATTGTTGGAGAGGCGTGTTCTTCCCCTTCCAAAGTGATGATACGAGCGTTAGAAATGTATTTGGAGGTTTCCTGCATGGCACTATAAGGGACCTCGGAATCGGCAGTACCGTGGAGCAGCACTACCGGACACCGGACCTCAGACAGCTCAAATCCCCAGGGGAGACCTTGGAGCTTGGCCTCCTGACCAATATTCCGAAGATCTCCTCCCATAGAGTCTTGAAAATCCCGGCTCTGCAAAACTTCCTTTGACAGCACAGGCAGGTAGCTTTCGTACAGGAATTTCCCGACTTCCTGGCGGGACATGGATCGGAACCGATCATAGAGAGCCGCGTCTTGGGATGGGTACTGGGCCAAAATCTCCGGAAGACAGACTGCGGGCATACCACTGTTGATATAGACCGTCCCAACCTGATTCGGATAGAGCGCCGCCAGGCTGTACGCATAGGGGGTACCGGCAGAGATCCCGAGCACATCGAACCTTTGAATCCCCAGATACTCGAAAAAGCCGGCCAGATGCCGCCCCCAGTCGGCTGCGCAGTCCATATCGAAGTAATCCGAGGCCCCGTACCCCGGACGGGCCAGAGCAATCACACGGAGCGGGAATGCCCGAAGCTGTTCCTCCAGCCCATCCGAGCACACACTGCCTACCAGACCATGCAGCAGCAGGAGTGGCTGTCCGTCTGGCGCGCCATATTCCGCATAGGACAGGTACGCTCCGTTGGGGAGCTGAAACCGTTTCACATTCATATCGTCTCTCCTGATTCGGGCTTTTGAGCCGTGACGCACAGCCAATGCTTTTGGGGTTCCTGATGGACGCCAATATGGATAAATCCAGCCGCCCGGAGCAGGGCGGAAAGCTGTCCGCTGGTATAGATACTCATGCCGTCAATGAGGTCGCACCACTTGAACTGCTTTGTCACGGTTCCATCCGCTTCATTGCAGATCAGAAAGTTTCCGCCTGGCTTTAGGACCCGGTGCACCTGATGAAAAGAGCGCTCCAAGTCCGGCCAGAAGTAGACCGTCTCAAAGGCAGTGGCAAGATCAAAGACACTTTCTCCAAAGGGGAGAGCAGATACATCCCCCTGCGCAACCTGACACCGCCCGGCTTCTATGCTTTGCTTGTTGAGTTTCTGGGCCTTTTCCACACTGACTGGGGAGTAATCCAAGCCCGTGACGATTCCGCCATGGTACATATCAAGCAGGGCGGCCAGATTAGCGCCTCCGCCGCATCCCAAGTCGAGAACATGGGCGCCGTCATTCAGATGCAGAAATCCCCGCCCCCACTGTGAGAGAGCCGCATGGCCGTGGTTCATCATAGCGACCATTATTTTGCCGCCAAAGCCTTCCGGCTTTTTGGTGTTTGCAAAAAAGCCGCTCACAGAAAATCACGCTCCTTCCACAGCACTATCATACAGTGCAGATTCTATCAACCTTTTGGGCTTTCCTGCGTTTCTAGATCGGAATGGTACTTATGTCGGCCGCAGCAGGGGTGTTCGGTGTGCCCGCCACAGCAACATACGGACGCTGACTGGGCTAGGTGAAGCAGATCCACCTTCTCCGTAGGAACCTCCTCCGTTGTTGTGTTTAGATTTTTCAGCATAGCATCCAGCATATTACCCAGCCTCCTAATTCAAGTGCATTTACAGATTAAAGCGCGGCAACCAGATGTACCTTTGCATGGTTGCCCTATAGTTAGTAATAGCTAACCTTGCGTAATGTATTATATTAAATGGATCTCTAACTGTCAATAAAAATGCACCCCTGCCGCCCCAAGTCGGCGGTGGACATAGAACGCAATGCCTTTTCGGTTTGTCCGGCAAGGTTGGAACGCCTCCGCGAAATATTTTCAGTCACACCCGCCGATATACAGAGGGGAGACCCCGTGTGGCAGGAACCAATGGATATATGGTTGGCTTTGGATGCAATGAACTGAAGAAATCCAGATAAAGTAAAAGAATGGATTTCTGGGGCTACGGCAGGATGGACAGTATTCTGTTTGATATTATTCAGGACAACACCAACGCCGCTGAATAGATGCCCAAGTATGCAAGGGAGCGTTTCATCATCGGGGCGGGACAGTGTTCCAAGCCTGTTATATGGAGGACCTATAAGCATAAATCTCCATTCTTCAGGAAAAGGGATGACAATATTTAGGAAGGAGAGGTACACGTAAATTGGCTCCTATCTCGTCAGAAGGGCGCAAACGCATAGAGCAAAGCGTCATGTTATTTTACTTGCTTCAGCTCAACCGGTACGCGTTGAAAAATGGGGTAATTACAAAAGAGATATATAAAAGAATGGAAATTAGTATAATTCAAAAATATGGAAAATTTAGTTAAAAGCATATGAATAGCGAGGCTGGAACCGTGCCGTATCAACAGCATCTAAAGGCAACACAGGCCATGCCGCCTTCCTCGCCTGAACTGGCTTGCCATACAGGGCATCCATGAAGTTCCTATTATATTCAGTTCCAGCCCTCTCCAACAATATATTTTTAAGTTTTCAGCCAATCAAGTTCGCGAATTGCTCCGCTCCAACAGATGACAAAGCATGGTAGACATCTCCGCCCGGATCGCAACACGATCTCCATGATAGCTGTCCTGAACCATCCCAAGCCCCTGAGTCAGCGCCACATAGCCGAAATCAGAAGCCGGGATGCTAAGGCGTCGCTATAAGAGCAAGTAGTGAAACTCCCTTCCAGCCGGGCCATAGCCGGCACAGTCCGGAAGGCACTTGACCAGTTCGCCCCTGGTAGCTGCTCGTTCTTCGTCCCGTTCCTCCGGGGCAGGACACCCATTTGATAGACGGTGGAGTAGGTGGCATCCACCGGCGCCTTATACACATCAGCCTGGTCAACGCGGTAGCCCTCCAGGCTGACCAGCAGTGCCACCATATCCCACTGAGTCAAGGTTTCCTGCGACTGGAAAGTTCCACCATCATGACCCACATCATAAGAAGCCAGCTTCTCCACATCCGCTTTGGCTCAGGACTTGTCCAAGTCTGTATAAGAGATCGCACTGTCACCGACTTCGCGCCAGACCGGTTTCTCTGTGGCGGCGTCGATCCCCAAGCAGTAGTCCTCCCGCTTCCCTTGGAATTCGCTATAAGCATCGGTGTCCAAATCCAGCGTTTCCTTGACTGCCTGTGTGATCTGGCTCGGCGCCTCGTCGGATGTCTCATCCGCAGCAGTGGCCGGCAAAGCGAGGCCCAGGGAGATAGTCAGGATCAAAATTAAAGAAACTGCTTTTTTACAATGATTCTATCTTAAATACATAGACTAAATATTAGCAGTTCTGTATCGCTGAATTGTTTCACTCTATACTGAGCATTAACAATATAGTGAAGCATTTCAATGTAGGAGCGTGGGTAGATAGAATGATTGATAAACGAGTTGGAAAGCGGATCAAGCAGCGCAGGGAACAGCTCGGTTTGACACAGGAACAGTTTGCGGAAAAGCTGGGTGTAGCGACCAACTACATTTCTACAATTGAGCGCGGTGCCTCGTTTCCCCGCTATGAAAAGCTCGTGGCTATCATCAATGCGCTGGAGACTTCGGCTGACGCGATTTTCTGTGATGTGATTGCGTACTCTCTGGAGTACAGAAGCTGTATGCTTTCTGAGAGGTTGAGCGAATTACCGCCGGAGGAGAGAGTCCGTATCTTGGAAACGGTTGATTTTCTGATCCAGCAGTCCTTGAGGATGCGGACGACTTTGCCTTAAAAATCCATACCGCTGTTTTGTCTCTGCCTGGTATCATTCGCTACCAGCCGATCATCCAATATATCTCAGAAGCAAAGCGTGCAAGGCTGATAGGGTTGACATTTTTTTGCGCTTATAGTAGACTTGTCATAAATTGGTGATGTGGCGTATTTACATGAACCGAGCAAAATGGGTGAAACAAACAAATTGCTGATGGTGTTACTGCATACAGTTTCATTGAAAGGCAGTTGGTATGTTTTCCTTTTTGTCCGGTTCTTTTTTGACTCTAGGGAGGTGTTTTAATGGGCCAGATAACATATCGGCCATATGCACCGCAAGACTTTAATGCCCTTTCAGAAATTATCAACGCCACGTGGGGGCATGAAAAATCGTACAGTCTTACCACCGCCGTTCGTCTCTCCAACGCTTATCTGCGGCTATGCCTGACAGAGCAGACCTTTACCCAGGTAGCCTTATACAATGGAAATCCTATAGGGGTTATTATGGGGAATAGTTTCCGCAGAGCCCATAAATCCTTGAAAAACAGATTTCAGGCAAGATGTGCCTTATTGATACTTTCGCTGACAGCGGAAGGGCGCAGAGCGTGGCATTTTTATGAGGAAATTGATCAGATTTATGAAAAGCTGCTGTCCAGGCAATCACAGGACTATGAAGGGGAGTTAACCTTTCTTGCCATACACCCAGGATATCGTGGGTTAGGGATCGGCAAGGAGCTGTATCGCCGTTTCTTTGCCTATATGAACAGCGAAAACATTCAGCATTTCTATGTGTTTACGGACACTACTTGCAATTATGGTTTTTATGAGGGCCAAAAATTGCTTCTATGTGGAACGGAAGATGTAACATTGCCAGTCAATGGCAGTCCAAAGCAGTTTCTGTTTTTTATCTACGAAAATCTTGCGGGGAGAACTTGATATGAGTACGGAGAATCACAGGCAGCTACATTTTGAATTTGTCAATGATGAAAACCGGAAGGAAGTTGAAAGCCTGTCTCTTTTTTCTGAACAAGTCGATTTCATTGAGAGTGTAAGCGAGTGCTTACAGGAAGCAGACGAGTTGGAGCTTTGGCGGCCCGTCGGTATTTATGAGGGCGAGACACTGATTGGATTTGCCATGTATGGCTATTTTCCGGAACCTGTTCCGGGGCAACTATGGCTGGACCGGCTGCTGATTGATAAAAAATATCAGGGGAGAGGCTATGGTAGGCAGTCTGTCCTTTCCTTGCTAGACAGGCTTCGCTTGGAGTATCAAAGCGACACCGTTTATCTTAGCGTGTATGAAAACAATCCCCACGCAATTCAACTTTATCAGCAGATTGGCTTCCGCTTTAACGGGGAGTATGACACGAAAGGGGAGCGTATTATGGAATACCACTTTCAGAATGTATAAGATGGAAAATGCCTGAAGCGGCTTTCTGCAACGCTCCCACAACATGACCATTCGATTGCTTCTAATGCCGATAGATTGTATGCCCAAGGGCAGTTCCATCTTGGCATATCCCGGTTTCCCCCAAAGGGGCCATCCGCTTACTGCTGATGGCCCTCTTTTATTGCTGTCCCCTGCTTGTCAGCAGCCTGATCGTATGTTATGTGACACTTCTTTGGGATTCGGCGCCAGCAAAAACCGCACAGTCTTTCTTTTTTCGACAAATCTCCCCATATTCCGCCTTTTCTCCATGGTACTATGTATTAGCGATATAGTTACACCACAAAATACACAGGAGGCAATGTCAATGGAACCGGAAAAACGGATACCCCAGGACTACGAGGTTTTGGACCTGTCCAGGGCCATGAGCAGCTTCAAGCGGGAGCAGATCCGCAAAATATTGGAGCTGCCCGATCATCGCTCTTTCTCCATCGTCCGCTGGTACACCCCGGAGGAAGCAAGACCGATAGAGGCAACGTATATCATAGCGAAGCTCTACGAGCCGGGAATCGGTTTTATCTGTGCCGACGCGGCTTACGAACGCGGCCGGTTTTGGGAGCTTGACCCGTCCCGGGATGGGCCGCTATTCGCGTCGGGCGTAACTAACCGCCAGATGTCGGGAGTTCACAGCCGAAAATAGTCGGAAAAGGAAAAGCCACTACCACAGCTCTTTCAAACCTTGTAAACTGGAAAGTGCCAACAACCCAGTGGAAAGGATGTGCAATGAAAGAGTTATACAGTAATGGCTTTGCATCAAGTATAGCACAAGCCATTGAAGAAATGAAAGCCGAACAGGGAGATGGCTTTTCCTTGGATCGTATCAACCTGGCGGAACTGGAGCGGCGGAGCGGTGTATCTCGAGGGAAACTGCGGCGGCTCAAGCGAAACGGATTTCAGGATCTGCCTCGCAGTTCAAAAGGCAGAAAACACGCTGCCACAAAGCTCAGTGGCTACACCGGCATCATCGACAGTTTGCTCCGGCAGGGTATCAAGAACTCTTCGGTCATACGGGATCGTCTGCGTCAGGCCGGGTTTGACGGCGGCGCAACAATCGTAAAGGAATACATCGCCTCCCACAAGCATCTCATCCCCGCCAAGCGACAGCAGATCGCACCGCAGGGCAACCGCGGGCGCCGCTATACGACCGGTCCCGGTGAAAACTACCAGATGGACTGGGGTTTCACGGATGTCCTGGATTACAAC